>ERZ1740062.71-NODE-71-length-78229-cov-1170.787743_pt1 | contig 78229 bp, 87 predicted proteins | sample MGYA00581741_ERZ1740062 | MGnify/ENA primary metagenome ERZ1740062 (study PRJEB43018, sample SAMN04849747) | marine metagenome | isolation source: floating plastic debris | place: Pacific Ocean | collected 2008-09-01 | study: EMG produced TPA metagenomics...
TGTTTGCTACATCTGACGAACTAGTTTGGCTATTCTTACAATCTAGTTTGTCATTTGTGACATTACTGTTTGCTACATCTGACGAACTAGTTTGGCTATTCTTACAATCTAGTTTGTCATTTGTGACAATCTGGCAGTCACAAGAGTTCAAGCTTGTTTTTTCAATAATTTTATAAAGCTTTGAGCGATTTACGCGATAGTAGAGCCTGCTAGGCAACCCCTCGCGCTTTTCTTCTAAAATACCTAGTCCTATAAGTCTTTTCCTTGACCTTTCCTGCTCCCGTCTGGTTAAAGCTGTTTCTTGCCCCCATTGCTGTGCTGTCTTGTAAAACCAACCATTACCTAAGGTTGTCCTGAAAGACCAGTAATAAGCCTGGCTTAAAAATAATCCCTCGGCAGCCCCACCCCCAATAGTTGCAAATATCCTATGAAAAGATATGGGGCGGGATAAAACCTTCTCTAGTATTACGCCAATCTTTGAGTCAGACATTGCGATCGCCTCCCATTACTTCAAACCTGTCAATAAATTCTAAAGAGGTTAACCTAACCTCGTAGTACGCCTTACACAATACAACTGGGTGCAAATAAGTGTTGATTGAGTTTTTAAGCTTCATTGCTTGTCATCCTTGCAAATTATATTGGGTCACGAAGGAAGAAGACTTCACATTAAAAACGCGAAATGGGATACATATTTATTTGAAGCGGGCTTTATAACCACAACTAAAGTTTTTAATTATACTCCTAACTTCTCCCTTCCTTGTCGCCTACACATCAATAAATGCTACACGCGAAATTTACACAACTCGGTAGCAATAACATCCTATTTAATGTAACCTTACCATATACGATAACTTTCAATAAGATTTTTAAAAAATGTACCCTACAAGGAGTCGAAAGTAAAATGGATGGAGTAGTTGTCCTATCTCCCAGACATATCAGCAAAGTATTCTGGAATGAAGAACTATCGAAAGTTTTTGATAAGCTATACCGGGATTCAGGGAAGTCCATCCGGGGAATAGCCAAAGAGGCGAATGTCCCTCACACACACGTTGACAAGTTAAAACGGAACAAAAAAACTGAGACTGATTACCAAACTCTCAAGCAAATATTAAAAGCTATGGGTGCCAGCGAGGAAGATTTGTTCGACCATTCCCTTGTAGGGATGTTTAAACCAGGAATTTAGAAATTATCTCAAAAAAGTATTGACATAATGTACCCCTTAAGGTTACATTATTTATATAAAACAGCCCGGTTGTTAACCGAGCACCAATTAATATAAAGAACATTTTTACCATGAATACATTTTACACCCGTTCTCAGTTAGAGACAAAAAAACTTGTTGAGTTAAAAGAAATAGCGTCAAAATTGGGGGTAGCCCCAGAGACGGACTCAAGGAAGAAAGAGTCTTGGATAACAGTTATTCTTAAGCACCAACCATCCGAAGTAACTGTTACAGAGTGGGGCGCGAAGGGGGAAACCTCGGTTACATACCCAATCAATCCGACCGAAAGGACATGGTTAGATGAGAAGATGGTTTTTCAAACTCCTAGCTACGGTTGGAAATACCGCGTAGGTTACGACTTCTCCGAAGAGCGTTTTAGAAAATTGCCTGATGTTTTAGCGGCTTATGCCGAACATCTAAACGAGCGAGACCTATTGAGGGAGCAACACTCTTTAGAGTGCGCTGTAGTGGATGTTTGGGGAGGTTGGTATACGGTCGTAGACGAGCATGGCGAGGATTATATGGTAAATCTAGAGTTAAACAAACCCGAAGACCGATGTAGTTGTAAAGACGCAAAATACAGAGGAGTTAAATGCGAGCATCAGATGGCTGTTGTGAGGCATGTAACGGGGGATGGCATCAGGGGAAAAATCGTCAAACAACTAGTTCAAGACTTTAGTTGGTGTCGAACAGAATCGGATCTGAGGGAGTACTTGTCCTACATTTTCGATAGCGTTGATGGGGCAATCCTTTCGGGAGCAGCGAGAGATTTCCTGAAGCAAACTGAGTCCAAAATGGCTAAATCACTATAAATAGTAGCAATGCCCCAAAAATGTAATTTTACCAAGAAAGTCATGTTAAAGAAAATTTCCCTTTCCTTTGTTGCTGGATTTTTAGTAGCTTTTGTTATCGAATTTCCGATGGCTAAGCGCTCAACACTTAAGGATACGCTAGAATCAAGGGTTTTATTTAAACCACCTCCAGGACACCCGCCAGCCCCTCCTAACAGGCGCTAGAACTTCACCGCTAGCTAACCCTGGCTAGCGGTAAACCAAGGTAAATAACCAAAATACATTATGGCAAAACAAAAAGTTTTGAGAAGTGGAAAAGCTCTCAACTACATCAAGAAGCTAATACCCAAATCCCACGAATTTTTAGTTCTCCCTGCTCTGCTAGAAAAGGGATATTTTAAAGAAGTATCCCCTAACCAGTACTCTGGTGAAATTCCTCAAGAACAGGCATTACATTTGTCAGAAGAAATTAAAAAAGTAAAGCTATTGTAATAAAAATCATGCAGACTAAATATGTTGTAGCTAGAAAGTTTGAAGTAGAGTATTCAATAAAAGTGAATATCTACTTCTCGCTAACCACAGAGGTAAATGAAGAACCTTTTACAAATGACTTAGACAAAGCCTTTGCGCTCGACACAGAGGCAGAAGCTAACCGGTTGTTAGATTTAATTGATGCGATTTATGATTTAAAAGAAAAGGGATTTGCAACGAAAGCCATCCCTTTCCCTAATGAGAACCCACACGCAAAAAGTTTGTTGAAGACATAAGTCTTTCCTACGATAGAAGAGAAATTCACTAATTATTTTCAGCTTACATCTAAATATTCCAATATTGATAATGCTGCGATCGCAGCGAACATATTGGTACTCGCAGAAATGATGAAAGATAGGGGAGGAGCACCAAAGGCTCCAACCAAAACCTATCATTAATATACAAACCCTTGGGGCGAGTATACAATTTGCTCCAAGGTAACCTCTAAAGAATCCGACACATTGCTATACTATGAATAACTTAAACTTGACAGACAAGCAAATCAAAAATCTGACTAGTGAACAAATTGACGACCTTACCAACGAGCAGATAGAAGCGATTGCAAAAAAGTTTGACCAAATTGAAATAGGAATCAAAGATTTTCATACTGATGAGTATGGATCAATGTGGGGGGAAAGAACCGACAATGGTTGTTTGGTGGAACTGTACCATCAAATAGAGGATGATACCAGATGTCAGATGTACGTCAACGGGTACAGGTTGACGGATATACTTTATGAGGGTGATTACCTGATAGTAGAAGATAAACCCTAATACTTGGAATTTACAAGAAAAGCACAGGGGATAATTAAGCCTCCCCGCGTTTTGTTTATAAGCGATCGCCTCCGGCGGGTACCCATGCGCCATCGCTGCCACACAAGATAGGAGTGTGTCATAAATAATACGTGAGTTGAATGGTCAAAACACTTACCGAATAAGCGTTACAGATATATGCATTTGGTTGGAGGTAAAATCCCGAGAAGAGATTGGCAATCAGAAAAAAGAGATTTACTATTTCTCTACAAACTTTTTATTTTGAAAATATTAGACAATGAAACTTTATTACGCGGCAGAATATGAAATCTTTTCCATGGAGAAGGATGATTCCATGTACCCAAAACATTTGGGGGAGATATTCTCTCCCGGCTTTAAGACGGAGGAAGAAGCCGAAGACTGGCTATTTAGGAACTACCACTATTCATGGAACCAAGGAGGTGACTTATGGGGGAATAAGTATAAATCCAAGGCTGAAGAGTATTTACCAGGAGGAGTTAAGTTTGGTAAAACCAAAGAATTAAATCCTTGCAAATCCTGTATCTACTTGTCTTCTGCCATGGGAGGCTTTTGCGCGGTGAACCCGCACCTGGTTAACAAAGGGTGTAAAGAAAGAGATATCACCGAGGAAGCAAGGGTGCAGATGGAGGAAGATAGGAGAAGAGATCTGAAAGCAGAATTTGAGAAAGAATTAAAAAGAAGAATTTTAAGGTTGGAGAATATTTCCTACTTGAAGGGGTTAGAGGCAAGTACAAAAAGTTTTCTAATCTCGAATTACACAATGGCAAAAGCATTGCATAAAGCTGGGGTAATTGAAATTGAAAAAATATAAACAAACAACTCATGATGGTGGCAAGATTACTGTCAAAAAAGTACATAATGCCTGTTGGTTAGTTTACTGCGAAAAAAATGAGATGTCTCCCTTCGAGTTTTTATCGGAAGAAGAGGCTGAAGAGTTCATAGGAAAAATATCAGATAAAAAATATGACCAAGCTTAATAACAGCGAAATAAATGAATTGATATCCGTATTTGATGACAATTTTGATAAGGAATTATGTGAGGATTTCTGGGAAGTTATTAAATTGGTCTCTCACAGAAAAAACGTTTCAATAGTGCAAAAGATGGGTGAATTTGCCTATGGGAACCCAGAAAGACTTAAATATGCAACACAACCTGCAATTCTTCCTGGGTTCCCAAGGTTTGTGAGGGACAACCCTTGGGAATATATGCCAGATGTAAGCAAGGGAAATATTCTCAGCTTGTTGACGAATATCATCGCATACTCTAGCAGAAGTACAGACATTAAAGCCTCTGCAAGAGCTATCAAAAGAATAAAGCAAAAGCTGAATGAAGAACCTAAAAGATGTGCTTGGGTTATGTGGGACTGTGTTTTGGTTCTCAAGACCTTAGACCAGCAGCTATATCATTAAAATCTCCTGGGGAGGAATGGTTGCAATTGAACCAATATTAAGAGAGTAATTACTAAAACCTTAAAACCTACAAATATAGTTTATTTGAGAATCCATCTGCGGATTATCCGCAGATGGATTAATATTTGATTGATTTATCTAGACTCAATCAAGTGATTAACCTATCTGTAATTCAATTAAATGAGAACAACTATCATGGGTATTTATTATCCAGCCAAGAAAGTTACTATTCGCAAATAAATATAAGCTCTGATACCTCTACACAGTTAATAGAATCAGTTACCTCTGGTGTTGAAATTGGCGTATCTGGATTTATAGCTAGTATTGAAGCTGGGGGTTTAAGCTTAAGCCCGGTACAGGATTTAAATAATCCCCTTCCCTACGAATATTTATATAATCCCTACAACAATACTCTTACTTTTTATCAAGATTTTCCTTCAATACTTGTATTCGTCATTCCACCACAGATAAAAAAATGCCCCCCATTACTAAGCTCAACGTATCCGGCATTGTTCTCTCAATTACCGATTGAGGGGCAATTTAATATTATACGTAGCTTTGAGGACTTCCCCTCCGCTGATGCGGAATTCTCTACAACCGCACCCAAAGAGGTGGTAATGGATGTCCTAAAACCTGGAAGGGAGATAGATTTATTTGGAATACCCTTAAGAGTAAATTCCATATCTATTAGTGAAATACCTCGCGCCATCGCACCAGATATGCGGTTGATTATAAAAGTCAGCTTCGGTGGGAAGTGGGAGAATTACTCTGATGAGGTTGTGTTCCTTCGGAGTGATGGGGCGAATATTTTCGGCGAGGATGGGGATAGTTGCAATAATCAGAATAATGACTCTAATAGTAGAGAAGCAGAAACGTCAGTAAAAATATTATTAAACCGTGCTGGAGCAGATTACTCTGGAGCAGCTTTGCAGCCAGTACCAATCCCAAGCAATACCCCACAAGATGCTACGGTAAATCCCTTCTCGTTGCTCCCAGAAAGAGCACTCATTGCTGGCGGGTTTATTTACTACAGTAATCCACAGGCTGTGGAAATCAAGCCGATTGATGGCACAAAAGTGTGGGAATATAGAGAAGATGAAATATTAAGCCCAATTGATTCAAATTATGATGCCGTGGAAGGGGAGCCTGATACTTCTTATAATCCCCACAATTTTTATCCTGACTTACCAAATTACTCCACATTCCCCAGTACACCTACATCAGCACCAATACCAACTCTACGAGATGAGGCGGACATATGCCTAGGGTTCGAGTATCGGAATGCGGAATTGTCTGGGGAATTCTCCGAACCATTGGAAGCTGATAAGCAAGAGGATACCCAAAGCAACAACAAGCCACGCTGGGTAAGAAAACCGCCAAGAAGAGAAACCAAGATAGAAGGGGATGTTACTGCTCATGCACCCTTAGAAGGGGTTAGTAATATCAAGGTAATGAGCTTATGTTTTGATATCGGAGGGCAAACCAAAGAGCGCAAAATTGTAAATTATGAGGATGGAACCAAAGTTTCGGAGACTTCAGAAACTTGGGGGTTTGCTTATACAGCAAAAGGAATTTATAATGATGCGACTAATCAGTTGTTAGGTTTCCCAGAAGATGAGTGGGGGTTGTTAAAACAAACCACCGCAACTTATATATATGACGAGGGGACTGGGTACCTGCTTTACATAATTGAACAAGGTTTTGATACCGTACGCTTCAAGCAGGAATCGGTAGATAATCCAGAAACTCTAGAGACAGAAGATTCTCAAGAATTAAACCTGTATGAATTCCGCAGAGTAGGGACAAATCAAAGGACCAGCAATTTCCTTAGACTTTTACCAGAATATACTGCTGCTGACGCGGTAGATTGGTACAAGGTATGCGATCGCGATGGCAGTAGCAGCTGGTTACCGGTTTACAATCCCAACTGGGCACCACCATACTATATAGAAAGAAGAAGGCAAGAAAGCAATTCCTTTGCGTATATCAGCAATCCTGATTTTGAAGAAGGTGGTAATCCTATATTGGTGACTGGTGAGGAGTCAAGGTTTGAAAGCAGCACCCAGATTTCTATTGCCGAACATGAATATATTATCCTTTCGGATGGTAGCTTAAAAAAAGGCGAAGAATTGCAACCACAGAAATACTTGACCTTTAATTATCAATTTAAATCCCAGGGAACTGGAATTTCCCAAATGCGCCAGGAAGTGGACACCCAAGAAGGGCAAGGTGACCCCCCATTAGCGACTCGGAAAGCAGAGGTATTTTACCAAGCCAATAACCCCGATGTAACTATCGAAGATGTTGAGGAGCAAGAAGACAGGTATAGATACTTCATCCGGACACGTGGTTATAGCTCTTTAGATCCAATAAATGGTTCAGAAAGCTTCCCCGCAGCTAAAACCCTGTTCCAAGTGCTTACAGCCGCAAAGACTAAATTAGCAATTGAGAATTGGAAATCTGGGTATAGCGAGAACTTGGAAATTTGTGGAAACCTGGAAATTAAAGAAGGCGATCGCTTTAACTATACCTGCAATGGGGAGAGAAGGAAGCGGGTAATATTAAGCGTGAATCACACTTTAGATATATTAGGTTCTGTAAGCGGTGAACCGCAAGTTACCGTAAAAACTAAATTAAGTCTAGGTAGATATCGGCTACCTGAATTAAACTATTCTAAGCATAAAATTCCGCAGTTTGATGGCGGTGCTACCGGTGACGGGAACGCGTTAGTGGTAGTCAAAAAAACTTTGGGGAGTATTCTTCCCTGGTTTGGCTTACAGAGTCGGAGGAACTTTTAAAATTATGAGCAACAAAATTCAATATAAAATTGGGCTGGAGTCAGACTTCAGGGATTACTATGACCACTGGTTCACTCCCCAATATCAACACCCCAATAAAGTATTAAAAAGAATAGCTAACTCTCAAAGTTGGAGCAAAAGGGAACAACTCCAGTTTTTAGAAACAATAGGCAAAACCCCTTTCAACCGAGTGGTTCGGGAACTTCCCTCCTTCCTCGACCAAAAACTAGTAGTTTATGTAAATGAATATTCCCACCGAGGTGAGGGCAAAGTACTATTAGAGTTTGAAGAAGCTCTGGAGAAATACCCCGAAAAATATGCTTCGGTGTATATTGAGCAAGAAAGCGGGTCAACAACTTCATTCCGTCTTTTGCAAATAGGGGATAGTTCCTGGTGGTTAAAATATCAAAGCAGCGATAATTGGCGCTCCAATGTTGGGGATGTCACAGTAGAGGTAGAGGGGGAATCTTCTTCTGGTTGGGAAGATATTCAAAGGAATGTGGAACCTTTGAAGGACTACCCGCTCTTTGCAATTGATTTCGTACAATCAATTGCAGGTCATTTGTATGCAATTGACTTCAATACTGCTCCAGGTTTATCTGGGACTGGGATGGAGGAATTATTAAAAGGGAAAGAGGTGTTTGAGTTAATTGCTGAGCATTATTTACGAGCTTAATTATGCATTCGCTATTTTTTCAGGTGTTAATATTTATGTGCGGTTTCGGAGTCGGATTTATTTTTAAGTTTTACTGGGACAGTTTTTATCAATGAAAGAAAATCGTCAAGCCTACGTAGTAATTGAGGCTGAAGGTACTTATCAGGAATCTTGGGAAGTGATATTTGCCGACCAAAAAGAAACCAAAAGGATGAAAGAAGATGGGGAAATATGTGAGCGTCACCCGGAGTTTGATGAATATAAATGGCTAGGATTTGTCCCCGCTCGCACATTAATTGAAAATTATGGCTGGTCAATTAACTGCACAGAATGCGAAACACCTGTAGACAAAAATAACTTTGACGATGAAAACGACACGCAGCGAGAAGCTATATATTTAAACGAAAATGTTTTTTGCTGTCTTCATTGCTTTTATGCTTGGCAGAAAAGCCAGCATAACAAAGTAATATTAGAGGCTAAATCCCTTGAAATATTTAATCAAAAGTTCCCTAACGCCGAGGTGTTGGATGTTATGTGTTTAGATGATTGCCACATCAGATTTAGGCTCCCGCACCTGAAATATGTTTGTGAGTACAATTCCAGTAAACCAGATACTATAGCTATCCCTCAAATAGATGAACATAATTACCGACAGATCTATTTTAATGAAGTGGTTTAATTTAAAAAATTAACATGACATCCATATCAAGACAAAGGTTGATATCAACCTGGGAAGAAATACTCCCCAAAGTCAACAAAAAAAACAAGAAAATAACATTAACCATCCACGGGAAAAGTATTTCCTGGGAGCTAGAAAATAAACGCGTGCAGAATACGAGTAACTTTACCTTTAAATAACACCATGCAAGTCGGGTAAGTTGAACCAGTTTTCAATAAGGAAAAGCCTGCTTAAGTTTTCCGAGAGGAATTTAGAGCGAAATTTTTAAACAAAGAACATCAAAAATTATTTTTGGATTGCACGGAAATCTAAGAGATTTTTCCTTTCATGTAATTGACCAACAACTCCTCTGGCTCTAATCCCTTTAACTTAGCGCGATGGTGCTTTGCGCCCACCATAAGCGATCGCCTTAATCTCTTCTATATGGCGATCGCTATTTCTATTTGAGTATCTGCGGATTATCCGCAGATAGGAATAAATTCTACGCCACCATTGGAGGTTCGATTGCTAATTGAGGAGCTTCAACCAGCCCCTGTACAGTCACCTTAAACTGGTTGCGAGAAGGAGTTCCAGCAAATGCTGCCTTTAAATAGCAAGCTCCATCCTCCAGTGAAACGTCTCCGTCCTGGGGACTGATGCGTACATAAGAACCCGACATTAAGACCTTCCAGATAAGAATAGGGGTGTTGATGAACTTGTTGCTTAAAGCAACCTTGAAGATATCATCAACTGAGTTCCCAATAGTTATAGTCTCTTCGACAAGTACTGGCTTGGATTCTAGGAAGTCTAGTCTACCGTCTTGAACCTGATTCTCGCTTCTTAAAGCCGCAGTCTCATTCTCTAAAATCCCTGTACGAGAATCTAGAGATGCGATCGCGCTCCCATTCTCTTGGATACTAGCTTCTGCTCCAGATATTCTCCCCTCAGCATCAGAGATTCTGGAAGATAACTCCTCTTTGGTATCTGTAATTTGAGAATTTAAGCGATCGCGGGTGTCGATGATTGCATCAGCAACTGCTTTCTCGGTTACACCCTCACTGCCGGCAGAACCATCAAGGCGAACATCGCCACGCAGTTCAATCGGTGCAACTTCAATGCCTGAGGTGGGTTCGTTATACTCCAGGTTATCCCAAGTAACTTTGTTGCCTTGCTCTACAGAGTTTACAACGTATGCGGTTCCTCCGGCTTCTACCTCACGTCCGTCTACTACCCCGCTAGTGAGGAAGATGAGGGTGCGTCCTTCATACAAAGGTTTTTCTTCGGTCGCAGCAGGTAATTCTGTGCCTTTGACGACGATGGGCTTTAAAGCTTCTATTTCTTGAGTGACGTAAGCCTTTGTGTCTTTTTCATAGGCTAGATAACGTCTCTCTCCGTTAATTTTACGAAAGACTTTGTTTAATCCACTTTCGTCAACATCTGTGCCAAAAGCCCCTTCAGGTAACGCTGCAAAAGTCGCGTCGTCGTCACGCGCAATAAATTGGAAATCCGCATGCTCTAGCTTGGCACCTAAAATATACCTAATATGCTGAGAGATTATCTCAGGAGCAACAACAACCTCCTGGGTGGATTCTTCATTATTCGAGTTTAAAACTTCGATAGGCATGATAAATTATCCAAATAGAGAAAAAATAACTGCTCAAACCTCTTTATCGCGGTTTGAGCTTCCCTACCGGTTGTAGCCTACAATACAAGTGAAGGTCAATTATAAAAACTTACTGAATATATATTTGCCTGTATACTCTTTAAGGAATATATAGGATACTGCTTCAAGTCGATTTTTTCTATGTTCCCTGCATCTGTTATCTGCCAAGTCTCCACGTAGTTTTTGGTGTTTGTGGTTTTGAAGGCATTTTGTTGTTGGGATACTAAGAATTTATTTCCTAAGATGGTGGTATTAATAAAAAGCTTGTTTAAATTGAAGGATAAAAATATTTTTCTTAGGTTACTTCTATTCGGCAACCTTTCCAACCTTCTTTTAACTGAAGAAGCGTAAGAACATGGAATTTTCCAGTGTAAGTCCTGATGATAAAAATACCAGGTTGGAGCATTAAAATATAAGTTGTTATTTGCACCAAAAAATGAACTTTCCGGAGAATATATAAACTGCTTATTTGGCTTCTCAATATGATAAGACGAGAACCTATCGACACCCAGCAAGTTAGTAAAAGCGCTTAAAGAAATCTTTGTTTCATCCATGATTGCAAACACACCTTTACTGCTTGCGTAAAAACAAAAATCAAGCTCCAAGATTTCTTCTACAAACATTTTGTAATTATATATAGTTCCATCAGAACTCGTGGTTGTAAAATAATCTAAGTTCGTATTATCTGGAATTAAATAACCAGATACTTGATAGTATTTACCATCCTGAAGCTTATATACGGAGAACTTATTTTCGCTATCTGGAGTTTTCCTAGATAACCGCCTTACTTCAATATCCCCATCATTATCAAAATATAATTCGTGGTCATAAAACCATAAAGCGAGATAGTTATATCTTGATTGAACTATATGCTCTACTCCCACCGCTTGCGGGATATTAAATTCAATATCAAGTTCAATTATTGAATAACTCTCTTTATCTAAAAGGTCTATTGATTTATCTGGTAATTCACACTTTAAGTCAATTCTTTCAACAGCATAATCTTCTGTTTCAATATCAAATACTATCTTGGAATTTTCGCCTAAATATATCAAGTCCTCTTGGTAAATACTGTTAATAACTCGTCCATAAGAAACGTTAGTATCCAACCTATCTGTAGACGCATTGTTCTCTTGAAAATAAATTGGACTGTCTTGATTAGATGAAATATTCGCAGCCCAAGAACCAATTAGATTAATGCTGTTATTAACAATTAAAGGACTACCGAACCTAGTGTCACTTACTTCAGAGAGGTATTCTTCTTTTTTGTTATCAGAAATATTTAAGCTGTAAGCCTTTCCTTGGGTTGTTATTTGCTTGTAAAATGTCGTCCCTATGCTTAGCCCTTCTAACAACAAATAGTAATACTGAGTCTCCCAGTCAAGATTAGTGTTGTAATATATTTCATTGCTTCCAAAATTATTATTAGAAACAGTTGGAATTGATTGGATGTCTTCTGTATAAGAAAACTGGGTTTGTATGGGGTTATAAATATAATTAAAATTAGAGTCGCAAATAAGATTGTTTTTATAAAACAAGAATAATTTACGGTTATTATTTAAATGTATTCTCTCATCACCATAAAACCTACTGTAAGCACTTGTTAGGGAGGCATTGTTTTCGATAACCCCTCCATCTCCAAAAGTATCCTTCAATAAAACATTAGGGATAAAATATTTTGAATTATCTGCATCTAAAACGAATTCTGATTTTGACTGACCATCTATATTGACTACGACAACTGTATTTAAAGAAGTATCGCTATCAGGGTTCAAGTTATACTCGTACTTGATATGAACTTGATACCCAAACTCGGTTAATTCTTTGTTTTGAATAACCGCATATATATTATATATGGGCTGATTTAATTCTATTTGGTGTATCAATATCGGGTTTTTAACATGACCGCCAACATAAAAGTCTAGATGAGTATCCGTCTCGACCGTAAATAAAACCTTGAATGGTAATACATTATCTTCTTTTCGTTTTTTAGGATTATTTACCCTATATTGAATTACCTGTTTGTTGCTAATTTGAGGGGTTTTATCCCCTACTAAATACCACTGACCATCCGAGGCTAACATTGCCAAGCAATCACCCTTTTTAAGCCGATTGATGCATTTACCTTTAAGTCTTTTACCATTAATCGTAAATGCTATACTAGAACCCGCTACCCCACCATTAGTTTTGACAATTAGCGCCCTTTTAAAGGTATTTAAAAACTCTTTCATAGCCCCAAGCTAGGGAAATTAACCCCTATCGCACTTACTATTGCTTGATGGTTAGCAGAGCCTGGAGGAATAAATTGAGGGTACACAAGCATTAAAGCTAAGTCACCATTAAAGGGTCTGTCATTGGGAGATATTACAAATCTATCTCCTAAATTAAAATTATGGCTCGGCGGGTTACCTTTAGAAACCTCATCAATCAATACTTCATAATTATCACTAGTTGCATGTATTGATATTAGATGTGATCCACTACTAGGCATCTCTAGGGGATAGTTCTCCGTTCGGGTTCCAAGAAAAGTACCAATATATCCATTGTTGTTGTAGGAATAATACCAGAAGTCATCAAGGTTGGTGGTTCTTGCTAAATTGTAATGATTGTCGTTGACAACGCTATTTACTGTATACACACAGTACAAAGTTGCCCCAAAAGCATTATTTAAAAACGCCGACACCTCGATTTCCTGGGAACCACTACCATCCCACCTTAAAACTGGCTGGCTATCAATTCCTGTGGCTGTAGTGGGAGGGAAAGCATTGGGGAAAGCATTACGACCATTCCCGCTAGTGTCCGTTAAACTTCCTTCCAACAGAAGCGCGGCTCCTTCTGGATACCCACTATCACTTGTCGGGTGATTTATATCCCTAAGTTTCCCGTATAATTCAATTTCGCTAATGCAAAGAGTATTACTCCCTTGAGAGTTAGCTCCAATCATTTGCATTTTGAAATAGCGGTAATAATTACTTGTACTAACAGGATTCGACTCCCAAGCATAAGATGTACTACTAGTACTAGATTGAGTATCAAGGATATCCCAGCTAATTTTGTCAACACTACCTTGAAAGCTCCAATCTAAAAAGAAGAGGTTTTGAGCTTTTTGCAATGAATAGTAGTTAAGCTGCAATTCTTTGTTAGTTAAATCAATAATTACATACTCCTCAGGTGAATCCGCACTAAAAAGAGCATTACTACTGGTTTGAGCGCGATCGCTTAATTGATTGGGTTCACCAAACGGAGAATTCTTATATTCAAAAGCAATCAGGTTTACGTTGTAAGGGTTAGTGTAGGTGCCACTGACACCTTCATTGGTTCCTAGGTAGTAAAATACCCCGTTGGTGTCGCCATCGGAGTCATAAAATAAGTCTACACTTGGGTTCCCGTTATCGCTACCATTACCACCGCTACCAACCACGGAGATTTCTCCATTGCTTGGAGCTTTTAATTTTAAAACACCATCTGCTGCATCTATAAACAGCAAATATTCATCACTCCCTGTATCAGGGAAAGGTTCAGAGATAGGCACCAAAACCAACCCTCCGGTGCTGCTTACTGTCCCACTTGAACCGATATCTCCTTTGTCTCCCTTCTCCCCCTTCTCTAAAACAAAGTTAAGCTTGACATTCCCATCCTCACCGGTATTACTTACACTTACCGCATCCCCAGTGCTTACATCCCCAATAGTAATTTTAGGAGCCGATGGCAAGTTGAAATTTAGCAAAGCATTTGTATCATCACCGACATTGGTAACCGTAGGTGGCAAGTTCGGGCTAACATAGTCAACCCCATTAACATCAATAGTCGCAGCACTACCAGGTTCCCCTTGAATCCCCTGTTCTCCTCTACCTAGCACAAAATCAAATTCATAATCTCCTCCGACACTGTTAAGCGCTACATTGGGGGATTCACCATCAACAACGCTGCTGACGGTAAAGTTCGGTACGTCAGGAAAAGTAAAATTTAGTAAAGCATTTGTACTATCGCCAACATTGGATACTGTAGGTAATTGGTCTGGCGGAGTCGTAGATACATCGTTAATAACGATAGTTGCGGAGTTCCCTGCTTCCCCCTTATCACCTCTGGGTAAACCGATGTCAAGGACGACGTTGTTTGAGGTGCCAACATTCACCACAGTTGCATCCTCCCCAGAATTCAAGGTAACAACATTACCTATCGCGACACTTGCAGGAGAAAAATCACCTTCCCATTCCGGAATACAAGGAGGAGTTGCGTGGGATATGGAAGTAATTTGATTTCCGTCATAAGAGAAAGAAGCAGCGACCTTGTAAGTCGTGGGTGGGAAATTGCCCGAACCACCGTCACTTAAAGTCGCTGCAGGATGTGTAAATATTGAGAAATTGGTCGAGAGCGGAGTGCCATATGCGGTAACAATATTACCACTATCCCAGTCAGTAATATTAAATACTTGGTTTTCTTGAGGGATTACGTTAAACCCCTCGAATTTTCTTATCTCGCCGGTGTCGGTGCGAGTCAGGTAAATATTTACAGCAACTGGATTGAATTTACCTTTACCATTCCCCGCAATCACATCAGGGTAATCGCTCCTGATAACTCCCAGCCCCTCGGCATCGCAGGGATAACCGACAACTACCTCGACCCCACCACCACTTATATTAACTACCGCACTTTCTGGGCTAACATTACCTTCCCCGGACTCCGTGCCAATAATCGCTCTAATCGCTTCGCTATCAAGAGGGGTGTAAGACGGTGACTCCAGAAATACCGCGCCGTTACCATTGATAATTACCTGCTGTCCCGCCAAGTTGGGCTGCAATCCCCCAATGGTCTGAGCAGGCTTTACCGGAAAGTCGTAACTCGCAACTAAAGCGTTCCCACCAAGAATAATAAAAGATAGCCCCAGTTCTGGGACTACCCTATATTTATCCGCGTCCGTATACACTACCCCTTTGGGGAGCAGTTTCCCCAAAGTATTATAATCCCCACTTTGGGTGCGGATACTAGGTAAAATCCCAATAAATGAATTAGCAGTAAGCTGATTGTTAAGGTCAGCGGCACTAAAAAAAGGTTTTACACTTAATGCGATCGCTTCTCCTGGTTGCAATTCGTCCTGGGTAATAAATGGCGCGGTTCTTTTAGGAGTCCAAGGAAGATATCCGCCTAAATTATTAAAAGTTCTACCTTCAGTGTCAGTAGTTCGATAACTTCCATCACTCTGAACAAAGCCGTCGAAGCGGACTAAAAACAATCCCGACAATAAATCTGGGGACTTCCGATTATTATACTCAAGCTCAATACCAAACTCAGTTCCAGACGGCAAAGCCTCCGTATTATCGTTATAAAGCCAGTACTTTGCTTCCCAGTCCGGCAACACCCTTGACGTGGAAGCAGGGTAGCTTGGGGTAGGAATTACAGTTGCAGGATTTACATCGTATATTGCGCGATCGCATCCAGAGCCTTCTGTAGTAGAAGCGATATAAGTTGCTGGATTCCCCAGGTAATGCCAGTTACCAACATCAGCCGCAATTATATTTGCATTATCAGGGGAAGCTGTAGAATCCGCTTGATATTCAAAGAATTTAGATAAAGAAGTTACCCACCTGACGGTGCCATCTAATGGATTGGTGGGTAAGGCAGGAAAATCATTTACTGTAGGTGCTAATTCTAACTGATTATCTTCTGTGATTTCAAAAGTGTAGGGGAAATTCGTTTTTACAGACTGAGGAGAAATCCCACTACCAAATTGATACCCTGCAACCCGTGCTATTTGCACAAAAGTTACAGGGTCGGTGTTAGCGCTAGCGCTTAAGAGATAATAGTGCGCGTCCCAAGCTTGCCCCGCCGCAGGGATGGACACAATAATTTTATCACCCGCAGAGTAATTTATCGCATCGCTGTAAGATGCGATATTTAATCCTGCCCTATTTTGAAGCTGATAGGCAAAATAAATTACACCACCGGACAAGTTCCCACCAGTGGTTACTGTAATATTCCAAGGGGCTGCTGCTGTTCCTATTCCTGCGTATCTTGGCTGCATAAGGGAATCCTAAGCTTGGGGCTGGTTCGAGCGAACATGTCGCTCCCTATATACCAGCAGGTTCCACAACTTCCTTTTATTGTGCCGGGATGAGTGGGGAAAAACGACCGAAATTATAATAGCAGAAGGGAGAAGGGAGAGGGAAGATGTTTGATAAATAGAAATAGCGACCGCCAGCCCTACATATCATCATCAAGCTCCTTCCAATGCTTGAATAACGCGTATGCAGTGTCAGGAGCGAAAAAGTACTCTTGAATGACTTGTCTATCACCGTTAAGTAGTACTTTTTCTTCGACCAACCTATACCCTGAAACTCCCTTTATTGATGCAAACTGTAACTCTAAAATCAGTTTTTCAGTGTTATCAAGTTTTGGGATATCCGCAGGGTACTCTATATACGTTTCTCCTTTGCATCCATCGTTTGTAATGCAATCGTCAATCAGGATGCGGATTTTTGACATTATTCCTTAGCTCCGAACAAGTTTTCTACCTGTTGAGCTTCCAGGTCGTACTCTTCTCTCAAGTCTGAGATCACCTCATTTACTAAGGTGTCAGAAAATTCCAGTAAGCAATCTTGGATATAATCATACATTTCCCCGTCGTGTATCAACAAGCGATCACTTGTAGATAAGGACGCATCCCATTCTTCCGTATCTACCTCGATATGAGCTTGTGCTTCCCAACCACTAGCGTAACAAGTATCACCCTTGGATAAAACCAAAAAATTTATCCCTTGTTCCTGTATGACTTTTGCAATTTCTGGGTACTTATCATGCACTTGAGAAACAAGCTCATCAAATGCTGTGCTCGGATAACTATCCCAAGCGATCGCTGTCAGGAATTTTGAGGAAATATGCAGTCTTTCGTAATTGTCACCACTGCACTTATTGATTTGAGATAATAACTTTTCAATTTTTTCTATATCTAGCGAAACGTCTCCGGATACTAATTTTTTAACTACTTCTAAATTGCTTTTCAAAAATCTATTCGCTGCTCTTAATCTCGCGATCTCTTTTTCTAGTGCTGCTGTAGACATTCTTAGTTTCCTGTTTTATTTTTGCAGTGCGGATTTAAGGCATCGCACCCAGCCTTAAATCCTAAATTTCAACCAACCCAAAATGATATTTCACTTCAAGAGATGAACATATCTCTGTCTCAATCTCACCACCTTGCACCCAAGCCTTGAAGTAATCACCATCTGAGTCCTGGTAGTAACCAGGCTCAGATATCTCAAACTCGGCAGAGCGGATTCCAACTTTACCCCACTTAATAGAGGATGATTGTAAAAATTCTCTTCTTAATCCCCACCTCTTACAGGTGCCTAAAATACGAGCAACCCACTTTTTAGAGTATTCTTGCCTTCTCGTTTCGGCTGTTAACAACCACGTTACTGGTTGGATTATTTTTATATCCCCTATAGAGGGGTTTAATACCTTCCTCTTGCTCACAAAGGTAGCGCGCTTACCTTTGACGACAACATGAAATATATATCCCCATTCTTCAAACGACTTGATATCTGAAGCTGGAACTTGTAAATACAATGCAATTAGTTCTTCCATGACTTTAGCGCCCGATTTAGCGGCGACCCGTTTGTTTATATTAATAATTGTATCCTATGTGTTACGCTGGAGTCAAGTAGTTTTTGAAAAAATTAAATGACAAGAAAAAGAGACAACGAAGGTAAGTATTTAGCCTCGCCAGCTAAAGCGCACCTTACGTTAAGAATTCCTCAAGAATTAAAGGAGAAGTTGCAAAGGCTTCCCAATATAAGTCAATACGTGGAGCAATTGCTCTACAATGAGATCAATAAGCATGTAATCCTTGACGATGAGTGGGATTATGTGCAGGAGATGGAAGTAATATTTGTTTTATCTATCCAGCTAGGGAGGCTGGCTGAAAAACTTTGTGAGCATGAGTATCGCAATAATGAGGCGGACGAACTGATTCTCGGGTATTTCAAGGCAATTGAGGAAAAAATAGAGGAGCTTAAAAAGTCAGTGTAAGCTTCCCGCGCAAGAAGTTCTACACAGTTCAAGTATTTAAATAAAAAAGCTTAAAGTATATGAAATACTTGAAGCTACGAACTACATACAAATTCTTTGCTAAGACAGCAATCTAATTTTGGTTGAATAAGCCACCACAAAGCCATGCGTATTTTCAACCCCTCCACATTTAGCAGAAAGGCTTGGGTTAACCCAAGCCGGAGAGTAAATACGAGGATTATCATGGAAAATGTCGTTGCCTTATTTTCGACGATTATTTAAATAAAAACTTGCGTAATCCCCACAGTTAATCCACCCTTCCGTTTAATTGGTATTTTCAACCTTAGAGAAACAGGAAAAGAGAGTAACTTGATGTAATAGCGAAAGATAAAAAGAGTTAAAGTCGTGATTTTCTTTTATCTCTGCTACCTCTTTAGAGAAAGTCTCATTTATGTTTTGGATAATTTTATCGCCATTTTCAAAGGTTTCTCCCTTTTTAAGGCGAAATATATATCTAGATTTTCCCTCCCAGTGCAGCTTGATCATTCTTTGATTTTTTTTCGTAAACGAGGTAAGGTGCGTTCATGTTTTTACAAGAGGTCTAATCTTAATCATTTTCAAAGTAATGCTTCCAACCATTGCTTTTGGCGGTATCCTGACATTTCCGTCATCAAATCTCGCCATTCTTCAATCACAAGCTGGTTTAAGAAAAAATTATCAGAGACTGCTGCTTCCGCAGCCTCTAAAAGATGCAAGGCATGAGTCCTTGCAGTATCTAAATCTAAAGAAATTTTATGTGAATTAATTATTAAGTCTACTAAAGGTTGTTGAGTGCTGAACCCAAATATCGGATTAATCCCCTCAGGTAATGGTTGACGCTGTTTCCTTACAACTTGCAAAGCTGTAATAGCCAATTGCATCGTCTTTTTAGGAATTCCTCCAAAACCTTTCCTTTCGTCTAAACCTACCAAGGCTTTAAATATCGCCGCCTCGCTGTCAGCGTACGCTACAGATTGCAATATCCCTACCCCCCTATTCCTGGCTTCCACTGGGTTGTACAAGCAGACAAAACCCTTCCATATCTCCAGGACCAGGACTTCATTAGCAAACTCAGAAGTTCTGGTTTCTACTCTTAAATTTTCAAATTCCTCTGTCATAGTCTTTTAAGCAACTACTAATACAATAATCATCTAAGCTCTGCTGGCTTAACCTCCAACCTAAGCCAGTTCTTCTCCCCGCGATCGCGCCAGTTTTAACTGCTTCCAATATCTCACTTTTAGATAAACCTGAGATAATTTTTGCTTCATCCAAATTCAAGAGCAACTTTAACTTCAAACCTTGGAGGCAATAAAAGTCTTTCGCCGCGGCAATAACCTCTTGAAAATGGTTGATTTGGATTTCCTCAGTAATTACCGATGGCAATACCTCCACATCTATCCTTGGCTTATACAAAGGTGCATATATTCTTTCCTTTAAACTCAATACTTCCTCCTGATCAAAAACAGCAGGAGCTTTCCCGGATTTACCAGGTTGCTTCAGATATTTAGGATGGAGTTCCCCCTTGGCTATATACCTCCTAATCTGCTTTTGCGAACAGTTTAGGCACTCAGCAGCCTCTTGGATATTCATAAATAGGACAAAATAGGACAATCTATATATTTATTCTGTCCTATTTTGTCCTATTTAAATTTAATTCTTACAGGGAATTATAAAAGTACTTAACAAAAAGTAACTTTATATACTATGCGACTTAAGGATATAAACAAGGTTTATAGGCTTGAAGACTTACCTGTTTCCACTATCAAAGAAATTCAAGAATGTTTATCTCATGGGAAATACCTTGAACCCTCTCAAGTTGACGGAATTATAGGTCCCATTACTAAAAAAGCATTCGCGGACTTCAAGGAAGATGTTTGGATGCAGGACCCGGACATTATTGGTAAAGGTAGCGTACAACCTTTACTGGAGTTAAAAGTTAAGCGCCATGGAACTCATGAAGCTTCTGTAATTCCGGATACCAGTTTAAAACTTTTGGGTACCATGTCAGGGAGAACGATGGTACTTCCGACAGCTGAAAAGGTATTTGAGAATCAATATATTGTTAAAGGAATTCCCCTTACTTGGGGTGAAGCTACTAAGGGTTGTACCAGAATTCCTAGAAAATGGGATGAGGTGAGAAATGCGATCACTTTAGCTAAGGCTTTTGGTGTAGTTAGAGAGAAGTTTGGTTCCCCAATACTTATCACTAGTGGGTATCGACCGCCAAGGGTAAACAGTGCTGTAGGAGGAGTAAGCAATTCCCAGCACATATATTTCAATGCCTTAGACATGGTTCCTCTTAACCGCAATTACCGTAAATTATGGCATTGCTTAAAAGCTTCTAGCTTTACAGGTTTAGGAGATGCGGTAAGCAGTGGGAAAGGGTTTTACCATGCGGATATCCGCAGTGGTGGCAGGATTATTTTTGGATATTAATTCAATTTACATAAAAAGATAATAAAAATGAAATTTGGCATAGATATCGGTCACAACTTACCGTCTGATGGCGGCGCTGTGGGTCACCAGGCTGAAAATAAGTTAGTCATGGATTTAGGGTTGCTTTTAATTAAGAAGCTAAAATCCGCAGGATATGAAGCTGTAGGGTGCCGTCCTGCAAGCGCCAACAGCGTTGTGGATAGCTTGAGGAAAAGGGTTAGAACTGCTAACTACCATGGGGCAGATGTATTCGTCTCCCTCCACTTCAACGCCTTCAACTGGAGTGCGAATGGTACCGAAGTTTACGCAATTAGCAGCCGTGGGAAGCAAATAGCTCAATCGGTTGTTAACGCGATCGCGCAATTAGGATTTATCAATCGTGGGGTAAAAAGCGGTTCTAAGTTGCATGTGGTCAGGAATACAAATATGCCTGCAATCCTTGTAGAGTGCTGCTTTTGCGACTCCCAGAAGGATATGGATTTGTACGATAAAGAGAAAATGGCAGAAGCTATCTTCCAAGGATTAATTAAAACTTGTAGCTAGCATCTGCGGATTATCCGCAGATAGAAACAGAAATATGAATAGTCGAGATAAGTTTTTTGTTCAGGTATTTTTATCTTCTATAGTTGTAGCCTTTTCTATGTGGAGGTTAGGAGGAGATGAGGTTCCCAATACTGCTTTTTACTGTGGCTTAATTAGTAGTACCCTCGCCTATTGGTTCCCGTCACCAGTAGAAAAATAGCACTTGCTGAAATAGGATTATCAGCAAGTCATCTAATAATATGATCTGGATTGAATTATATGTAAAAAATGCCCCATTGCGAAAGTTCCATCTCCAGGGAAATTACGTATTCGGTAGAAGTAAGAGTAAATGCGATCGCTTTGCTCTGGCTTTAAATAGTCCTGTAAACGTGGTTGTTATCCCCTTACTGAATATCTCTGGGTTCCATGCGGTTTTGTGCTCTATCAACGGAGATTACCAGATAGTTGACGGCTGGGGGGATAGCTATTCTACTAATGGGGTGTTTGTAAATGGAGTGAAAGTTGATTTTGCAATACTCTCTAATAGAGATGAAGTTAAGTTAGCATCCTCAGATGTCAGAATTATTTATCATGAAGAAGTTGAAGATATTTTAAATGAAGAGAAATCAACTTTACAAAATCTACCTGAAATATGAGAAAAATTTAGTTTGGATGATTTGCACAATTGTTTTTTGCGCAATCATCATGCTTTTAGCTAAGAACATATTTGCAATTTCGATTGCAAAAACTAGCTACAATAAATTTGTTGAAATAATCCCCATCTCAGCTTTTCTAGTTACCGTGTTCAGCGCTTGGTGGGGTTACAGCAGTGAGCGACGACAGCGAGAGAAAGTTGCTGCGGCTAAATTCGAGCAGCAAAATGCATCGGAAATAATGTCGCTAAAAAATCAAATATATCGACAAGAAGCGGTTGACGGTAGAATTGAAAGATTAGTTTTGAGCCAGCAGGAAGAAATTAAAGAGATGCGATCGCATCTCGGTAGATTAACCGCGCAAATACACCAGCAACAAACTGCTGCAATTATTATGCGAAGATTGGAAAAATTAGAGGATCTATCTGCGGATTATCCGCAGATGAAAAAATGAAACCAAAAATAAACGATATTTACCGCCACTATAAAGGTGGGGTCTATGCGATTGTTTCAGCCCCAAAAGAATCTGAAAAAGGCAAAGAGGTACACCTACCCCAATACGAAAAAGAAGTAGTGTGGTATCAGAATGTGGTAAATGGGCAAATTTGGGTAAGAGAAGAGGCAGAATTCTGGGAGGAAGTAGAGGCTAACGGGAAAGTTCAGCCCCGGTTTGCATTGGTTGAGTCGAGAGATTTATGGGGGAGGGTTAAGCTTTAATTTAACAAGTGACTCCACAAAAGAGTAAGTTTAAAAAGATATAAAATTTTTTAGGGAGGTAAGATGGGCACAGATATCCACTGCTTCGGGGAAATCAAGATCGAAGGTACCTGGCATGTATACACAAAATGCAATTTCACCCGAAATTATGATGTATTTTCTAAAATGGGGTGCAACAAAAACCAGTACATCAAACCTATTTCAGAACCAAAAGGTTTGCCTACAGATTTATCGCTAGTGGCACAGATATACCACGATGTCAGCACTTATGATTTCCATAGTCACTCTTGGTTTAATTCAAGAGAAATAAAAGAGTTTGCTGAGCAATGTCGCTTTAAAGGCGAAAATCAAATACCTGATTCATATTTAATTGATTCTATGGGATATTTGTTCGGGTATAGATGGCAAGATTTTGAGTCTGTTCAAAAGGAAAATAGAATGCCAGACATTATTAGCAATATACGTTGGGTTTTTTGGTTCGACAATTAAAGATGCTAAGAGACGAGGTTTTAAGTTATCAGAGTGATAACAACTGCAATGATGCGAACGGCAAGAATAAGTTACTGATACGTTTACCGGTAAGTGTAGGAGAATCGTTGAATTCTAGCTATCAATGGCTTGACTTATTCAGCTTACAACAGTTTGATACTGACGATACCAATGATTACTTATATATAAAGATTTACCCAGGCTATACCCAAGAGAATGATATTTTTGGGGAAGGTAAACTTAAAAATACCTTCTCTTCACCTGCTGTATACCACCATTCAACGACCAGAAGAGGTTTTAAAGCGGTTGTTACAGATCGAAGAAGACTGATACTGGATATTGTGCGATCGCTTGTTGAGATTAGCCGGACAAGTAGCTATAATTCCTACTCTCCCATAAAGGTAATTGATTACTGCCTCCCAGAGGCAGGGGAGGAGCACACTATTAGGTATGGGGCAGTTGAGTTGAGTCGGTTGCCAGGGTTGCGCCAAAGCTACCTGGTCGAAGATTGGGAATTCACGTTTAAGGAGGCGAGACTTCGTAATATTTAGCTGTACGCTAGTTTCACCTATAATCGAGTTTGGTGAATGTATAAAAAGACAACATGACTGATAGAGTATATAGCGGCATAAGACGGATGACAGATGTCATCATTAAAGACTTAGCCTCAAGCCCACAGAGATTCTTGGTAGTACCAAATTGCATATTCAATAATTACAACCAAGGGATTAGTATCGAAGAGGTATTCGCCTCTTCTCCGCTAGGGGTTGACACCTTAGTAGCTATTAACCCAACTCAGCAAAATCCAACTATCGGGCTTACATTTCCTAAAAAGACTCCTGAAACTTTCGGGATGAAGTTAGGATATAGGTTTGAACAAGCCGCTACAATGAACGTCAAGATTGCCCGGAATGCTTTTCTAGTAGAAGCCGGGGGTTATGATGGAGCAGAGTTAGGTTTTGAAGGATATGGAATTGTAGAAGATACCCTTTCCTACGCGTCTTACTTGAATGAAGATGGCTTAAGTATTCCTCTAAATCAAGAAAATTACACCACAATGCCAGCGGCTTCCACGGATACCTTAAGCTTTGCTGTTGGTGCAAATGGAGCGCTAAAATTCTCTGCGGATTTAATTGGCAAGTATATATCGTATTCAATAGATGCGACCTGGACTTCTAAAGGTTCACAGCTTACTGAGACTCCTTTTGATAGATTTGAACTCGCCTTTGTTATGGTTCAAGATGACCTATCTATTGTTAGACTAGAATTTGCAGAAGCAGTTATAGACCCTAGTGACGGGGATATAAATTTTGAGGAGTCATCCCTGCCAGTAACTTTCAGACCTGTACTGAATGGTGCCGGGTGCGTACCAATAAGAGTTAAGTATCTCGACCAACGACGTAAATGCTTAAATGCCGCAGCGTAGCTTAATAATAAATTATGATTTTAATCAGGATTTCGCGATTGTAAGTCCTGTAAGGAGGTGTGATTTGGGGCGTTTTAACCACCTTCTGGAATTCTTGTATAACCAATGGCGAAATGAACGCCATCTTGACGAACTTTGCAGAAAAGCGATCGCAAGAACAGCTATCCTATTTCCAAGAATTGATATTAAAGGGAATGGTTTTGATACTGAATTATTAAGCGATCGGTCTTTGGAAGAATTATTTTTAGGTCAGCTTGAAGAAGATAAATTACTCCCTTCAAAGTTAATGCTTCTTCATCACTTTGAACCACCAAAGAAAAAGAATAAAAAACCAAAAGAACCAGGGGAATCGTTGACCCCTGATGATATCCCAATTCCTAGTAGTGGGTTAGATGATGCCGATACATTAGCATCATTAATTGCAATTGATGACTCCATTGGAGGTGCTATACAGCTATGGGAAAGCTTGGACGCACAGATGATTAGCTGCCTGATATTTCATTTAAACGAATTGCGCCGCGACCCCAAGGATAGATTGAATGAGTATTTAAATGACTATCTAGAGAGGTGGAAGCAAGAAAATCAGCAGACTTATCATGATGCGATTTTTGGTTAACTATATACCGTAAGTCCCCCGCTTACCCTGATAAGGGAAGCGGTGGGATATAAGGCTGTAAAAATATTTGCATCCTGAAAAGGTATTAGGCTGCTGTCCTCAACGGACACTTACTACAAGTCGGCGAAGCCGCCCAACGTAGTGTCCTCCTCTGGGATGGGGGAGGCTAACGCCAGTGGAGAGGATGTAAGACCAACTCGCGGACGTAAGTCTAAAATGAGGCAATCTTCTGTGAAACTGGAAGCCAACACTCACCCCTAGTAGGGGAGTGTGGGTAGTTCACTACCCTGATATGCAAATAGTCCACTATTATGTTGGTTTAAACAAGTAAGCAACCCCGGTCTAAAGACGCGGGGCTTCAGCCTAATTCAAAGAAGCTAATGGGGAACAGGTTTAACTGTCCTTCCAACTGGCAACTCATCTTCAGGCTTTCGGGCTGGATTACGGACAACCCCAAAGCTGCAATATTAAGCGCAGCGTTAATATCAGCGTCATGTTCAAAACCACAATTACCACACTTGTACTTTTTCCCTTTGCGGTACGATTTTCCTTTTACAGGGTGGACGTGGTGACAACGCGAACAAGTTTGAGAAGTGTAAGCAGGTGGAACAAAAACAACCGGAATGCCAGCAATTCTAGCCTTGTAATCAACAAACATTCGGAGTTGATAAAATGCCCAGTTATTAGTTCTGCGTCGTTCCGTCTTACTACGTCGTTTTTGGTTGAGAGATTGACGAATATTAGTCAAGTCCTCAAAAGCAAGCGCAGCATTACTGTTCTTTGCGTCTTGAACAAGTTGCTTAGAAATATTGTGATTCAACCACTTTTGAAAGCGTTGTTCTCTCCCGGAAAGCCTTCTCATCAGTCGCCTAGAACTGCGAGTGCGTTTGGATTGAATGTTTGCTCTGACTTTACTGTAACGATCACGAGTAGCTTGAATCTTTTCACCACTCCAAGATTTACCGGTAGAAGCTGTTGCAATATCGCGTCTGCCCAAATCAACGCCGATTACTCGTGGAGTCTTTCCTTTCGGCTGTTCTGGTATATCAACACATATATTGATGTAATAGTCACCGCGTTTAGTTTTATTCAAAGTTGCTGCTGTAGGGGATTGACCTTTGAGCAACGCTCTTTGATAGTTACCGATCAACAACTTAAACTTTTTGCGACCACACATCAAAGTAATGCCAACAGTTTGCAACTCTTCAATATATTGAAAAGTTCTTATATCCAAATTCAAAGAAGTTGGTCGGAACTTGTGGACTTGCTTTACTGCCTTAGCGTTACCAATCACGCGACGAATAGCTTGACAAACATGGTTAGCCTTCAAGCCTGTAGACTCTTTTACTGGTTTATAAACCTTGTGGTGAAGCTTGGTAGTATTCCAACAATTCTCACGTTTTGCAACTTCATATATCTGGTTACAAGCATTAGCAAAACCCTGCAAGGTTACGTTAATTTCTTGACGCAACTCTACAGGTACTTGAAGCTTGCATTTTACAGATATAGTTTGCATTTGAACCTTGTGAATACTCATCCAATTATAGCACTTGACGATATGGATAAGCATAAGTTTCCACGAAATATTCACGGAGCAATAAATTACTCCGTGTCGTTTTTCCTCCCAGCTTTAAAAAGACTGGGTTTCCAAACTCCCGCGAGGTCTTTATGAAAACTAATAATAAATTTTGCAAATACAATTCTGGAAATGATTTAATTAAATGCGCGATCGCTCCAACCCTACCATGTTATGAATGCAAAGATTACGAACATACAAAACCCAAGTTAACGGTGGACATTTCCACCCCAGACAGAGAAAGAGAGCACATTTTAAATGCCCTTGAAGGGGCTAAACGTGACTGGTTTATATCTTTTGTAGTAACTGGAGACCTTGAACGCTTGAAAGAATCGCTAAACAAGCCACCAAATATAATAATCAAAAATCTAGGTTATGTTTTGGCTTTAGCGGGAGAAGGATATAGTTTTGAGTTTCCTGTAAATTCTTTTGATTTATTTGAAAGATACCGATTTGAAGCAGAATACAATTACCATATCTTCTTTATTGCACAAAATAAAACTATCAGCAAAATATCCTTGCCTTGCGACATTTCTTTCGAACACAGTTCTTGCAAAATAAATACTGGAGACAAGGGAATCTTATCGCTACTTTAATCCCTTTGCTAAATCCAGCATTTCTTTTCTAATCGCTTGAGTTGTATCTTGAGCAGCTTGTTGTTGCTCCCCTGGTTGGAAGTAATTATTAATTTGATTTTGCTGTTGAATTGGGGATTTCAACCTTTCCGCTGTCATCTTAATTAACTTGTCAACGGCTGCATCAAACTTATCTGTAGAATCTACCAATTGCTGCAAAGGTTGAGTTTCTGGCACTTTAATTTGTGGCGGGTTAACGCTTAAATTGTCCCTTACTTGATTTGCGAAGTAATCCTGTAAAGGAGTAGTTGTATACCCCCGGTTATTTCTCAATAACCCGTCATAACGCTGGTAGAAACCGACGTTATTCTCCCTTTGAGAAACACCGAATATTCTTTCTTGAGCGCGATCGCGTAGTTCTTGCAATTTCTCCTTTCTTTCTCCACTAGGTCTAATAGCTTGTGCTGCTTCCAATTGGGCGTTAGTTTCTTGAGCTTGGGATGTGAATTTAAATTCTTGCTGTCTTAATTTAGCTAGCTCTTGGTTAATCCCTCTTTGCTCTGTTAAAACCCTTCTTTGCTCAAGCAATGCCTCGCGCTCCAGCTTTGCTGATACAGTATCGATTCGGGCTGCCTCTACCTCTTCAGGCAAAGCTCCGGGTTTTACCTTTAGCTTGGCTTCATTCGCCTCAGACCGGGCAATATCAGCGCGGTTTTTAATTAGTGCGATCGCGTTTTCAACCTCTAACCTTTTCTGTGCTGCTTGGGTCTGCTGTAGCTGGATGCTGAGTGCTTTCCTATCAAATTCAATTTGCTGTTTAACGGCTTGTAGTTTAAGATTAGCAGCAATCTCCGCCAAGTCCTTCTTCTCTCTTTCTGACTTGGCAGTTTCCTGTAGGACTTTTAATTCGGCATTAAGGTAGGATTCTTTAGCAGTACTTAGGGTTCGCTGTGCTTCTAATATTTTATTTTGAGTCTCTAAAGATTTGGAGACCGCATCAACCAGCTTTAATTCCTTGGACAACTCAAGCTCTGCGACCTTACCTTTATTAGCGATAGCCTGAATTACTCTATCAATTGCCTTAACAAGTAATTCCTGCTCCTGACGCTCCTGACGCAGTAACTGAATTTGTAAATCAGCTATTTTTAACTGTGATTGGCGCAGCTTTGTATTGCGATCGCTCTCTAACTGGGAGTTACCAAACGTATTTAATACTTGAAGTTTATCCAGCTTATCTTCCTCAAGCTGTAACTCTTGAGTTATCCGCTCTTTGGTTGCAGATAACTTTTTATCCTCTACCTCGTCCCGATTAATTAAACCACTATTTTCTAGCTTTAAAAGTTCAATTTCTCTTTGCTTAGCGGAGAATGAAATTAAATCTTTCGCCTTAGACTGCTGCTTATTTATTGATTTAATTTGTTCATCTAAAAACTGTTTTTGAGCATCTAACCGGCGCTTATAAATTTTAGCTTCTTGAACTTCAAGTTCTCTTTGAGTATCTAAGTCAGCTGAAGATATCTCTTTTCTACGTTTTTTGATTAACTTTAATTCTTCTTTTAATAGAGTTTCTGTCTCTGCTAACTTTGCAATATTAAATTCACTAACACTAATTTTACCTTTTGCTCTGTCAGAAGATAGTAACTCTATTCTTTGTTGCAAATATTTATTAATATCATCCAATTCTGCCTTAAATACATTCTTACGAGCATTTGATATTTTAGTTAATGCCGCTTCCTCTTGAGCTTGTAATTTTAATAATGCTTCTTTATTGGTGGAATTTATTTGAGTTTGTCTTTCCCTGACTAATGATAATTCTGCTTGCGCCTCTTTGATTTTAATGTCAGCTAATAACTGAGAGTGAACAACATTATCTATTACTCCTCTTTCAAAAAAGGACTTTTGAATTGCCTCTAAGTTAGTAAATTTTTCTTTTTGTAAATTAATCCTAACATTGAAGGTATTCTCTTCTGCTTTAGCAATAGATGCGAGCAATTCAGTTTGTCGTATCTTCAACTCTTGACGTTGTTCTGTAGCAGCCTTTGGCAGTTCTTTTAATCTAGATTTAATTAATTTTATTTGGTCTGCAACTACCTTTTTAGTGACTTGCAATTCCCCAACTGCTTGTTGCTCTAAATTAGCATTGCCTAGTATTACTTGAGATTCAAAATTCCTTTTAGCGATTTCTTGAAAACGCTTACTTTCACCAATTTGTTTGTTGAATAAAGTTTTACGAGCATTGCTCATTTCGGACAAGACTTTCATCTCTTCAGCCTTTAAGGTTTGCAATCCTGCTTTATCTTCCTTATTCAGTACACTGCGACGTTGTTTGATATCAGCCAATTTAGTGTTAGCGAAGTTTGATTGTAAATTAAATATCTTAACTGCTGCCTGCTGTTCGTTTAACTGCCCTTGAGTTAAATAATCGTTTTGAATTTCCAACAGTTGATTGTAATGACGAGAATTGCGTTCCCTTAATTCCTTTTGTCTTTGTGCTGACTGGTTTGATAAATTAATTCTTATCTGTAAATCTTCCTTCTCAAGATTTCGCAATTCTTCTCTTAGCTTCAACTCTTCTTTTGCGTCAATCCCTTTTCTTCCAGCTTCTTGCAGCCTTTGGGATTCTTTTAGGCTAGCTTTAATTATATTCATCCTTTGATTTAAAGCTTGTGACAAGGCTAAATTATGTTGGAATTGCTGCTGATAAGCTGCGTCATTAATTTTATCCTCCCCAGCAACACCGCTAGAAGCTAGTTTGGCAACTTCTAATTGCTTCTTCAATCCTGAAACATCAATTGAATTGCGAGAGCGCTTAAAAGCTGATTCTGACTCTCTTAATGACTGAGTTAAGCGCCTTTGAGCTTCGGCAGTTTCTAAAGCAATTTGCTGGAATTTACGTAGCTGAGACACCATTATCCCAACAGTAGAAGCAGAGCGCTTACCGCGTCTTACTTGATCAGCCAATCCTGCTGTTAGTTTTTTTAGTTCTTCCTCCGCTAATGGCACTTGCTGGGTCAACCTTGTCAAGCCTGCATTTAGTTTACTGTCAAAACTTATGTCGGCATCTACTTGCTTTAATTGAGCTTCATTTACACCATTTAAAGCGTTTGCAAGCTTTCTTGCTGCCGGCTCTGCGGTTAACATCCCCACTGTTAAAGCAGCCATTGCAGCTAACATGACTGGATTAGCGGCTGCCACTGCAAGTAAGGACTTGGCGACCAATGGCAAAGTTACTTGGGCAAAAGTTAAAAGAGCAACAGTCGCCACCTTTATTGAAGGTAGCAAAGCCGCTGTAATCGCAACAGATAAAACCACAATAGCTGCTTTAACTAGTCCTGAGTTTTTACGAAGGAATTTAAAAGCACCAGTCATTAAATTAATTCCAGCTACTACTGCTGGAGAAATTTGATCTCCTATCTCTTTACTAAATTGTGTAAATTCATTTCTTAATCTTTGTAAAGATGCAGCACTAGTATTAGAAGCACCTACAATACCATCTTTAGTTTCTTTGCTAAGCTGTGCTGCAAACTTAGGTAAAAACTCTTCAGCACTTACTTGCCCCAATTCCAACATCTTAGACAGTTCAGCAGTGGTTACTCCCATCGCTCGCGCTGCTACTTGAAAACTTCCCGGCAATCTTTCTCCTAGCTGTCCTCGCAGTTCTTCAGCTTGCACAGTGCCTTTAGACATTATTTGAGAAATAGCAAGTAGCGTTCCTTCCAATTGCTCACCAGTCAAGCCATAAACACGCGCAGCACCTGCGACGCTTTGATATATCTCTCTGGTTTTTGCACCTTCTAAAGAGGTTTGTCGAGACGCTGCTATAAGTTTGTTAAAACCTGAAATTGCAACATCTAAAGGTTGAGCTAAGTCATCACTTAGTTTACTTAGAAAAGTTAAGTTTCTTGCACCTTCTTTTTCTCCGCCACTGACAATCTCTAAGGTTTTATTTAATGCTTCAAACCTAACAGAAGTTAAAAATGCTTCTCTACCAATATTCTTAAGAATATCAGTTACAAATTTGATTGTAGATATTGCGAATAAGCCTTTAACTAAAGCGATCGCGTTTTTAACTAATCCAGGCAACTGTAAATTCAGCTTTTCAAAAACACCTCCTCCAGGAGGGCTTTGACCTAGTATTTGTAAAGTTTCGCGAGTTTTTTGGTTAAGTTCTTCAATTCGCTTAATTTCTTCTTTGGTTGAAACTGTTTTTTGAGAAAGATTGCTAGAACTTGTGGAACTATCCCTTAAATTCTGCCTAGCACCAGAAACTTTTTTAGCGGCTTCAATTTGAGGAATCAACTCAGACAACCTTGCACCATCAACAGTTAATAACTCGCTCAACCTATCTGCTTGTTGGGCGAGTTGCTCAAGGTCGCCTCTGGTTAACTTTGTTTTACCTGTTCGAGCATCCGAAACTTGCTTAAGTATTTGATTTAGTTGTTTTTGATTTTGCGCGATCGCGTCTTTGACAACTTTGGCTTCTTTTGCTGCTGCCTTACCTTGAACGATTTGTCCACCCAGGTCTACCAATACTGCTTGAGCTTGTTGATTTAAAACTTTAGATTGCTTTTTAATTCTGTTACTACGAAATTCTTTAAAGTCTTTAGCCAGTTTATTAACATTTTTACCTATATTAAATTCACCTTGAGGGATTTGCTCCTGAATATTCACCGGCTCAGTTTGGTCAATACCTTGTTTTTGCAATCTTTGATTTAAACGTCTTTGTTCTATCTGCTCTTTTGCTTTAATTCTAGAATTAATTACACTAACTTCTTTATTTGTAGCCTGTTCAATCTGCTTTAAAGCCGCCTGGGCTTTGCGAAATGACGCTTCTGCACTTTTTACTGTTTCATTATTTATTTGATTTTGTCTCTGCTCCAACTTCCTAGCCAATCCAGTTACCTTACGGATTGCGATGTCGGTTGTTATCAGTTTGTTTTCAACATCACCAGTAACTTTTTTGATTAACCGAGCAACTTGTTCGTCAACATCACCTGAGTTTGCAATCAGCCGCTTAATTAATTTATCTAACGATGAAGTGTCAACTTCTTTTTTACCAGTTACAACCTTCTGACGCTCAATCAACTTTCGCCTAAGTTTTTGTAATTCCTGCTCTACCTTCAGGTCATCGAAAAAACCAAACTGTAAATCTACACCTTGATTTACACCTGAGCTTCCAGGTCTAGCAGAAGCATTTAAAGTATTTCCATCTATTGCCGCAAGTCTTGATTGAGCAGCGATTCTTTGCTTTCCTAGTCTTGCGATCGCAGCCTGCAACGCTTGCCGGCTCTCTTTGTCTAAGTTTTGCGCAAGGGCTGAAGCGTATACCTGCCTTGCTTGTTGAATTCCGTCCAATACTTCTCGCAGCGCCACTGCATCCTTACCCTTGCTGGCGACAGTAGTTTCTTTTTGGAATATCTTATTTAATTCTCGGACTTGTTCTTTTAAAATATCCGAGGGAAGTGCAATGAGTCCTTTTGCTTCTTCTTGAATTGAATCGTTAACTTTTGAGAAAGTAGGAATTCTAAAATTTAAATCATCTGGGGAAATATTTTTTAATACAAAATCAGATAATTCAGCTTTATTTTTGCCAGAGTAACCTGTAAGGGATGCGGATTTAGCAATTTGAATTAGTTGCTTCTTGGTGAGTTGCTGAATATTTTTTTGATTTTCTTTCTCTGCAATACTTTGAAGTTCTTGCTGTTGCTTCTTGTATGCATTTGAAGTTTCTTTTTGTAACTCAGTAAGCTTTAGACTTATTTTATCGGGGATTGAATTTACGTTTTTAACATATTCTAAAATCTCTTGAGAGTATCTTTGAGCAAAGGTGTAGGCATCAACCTCTGTGTCTTTAACAATTTTTAATTCTTCTTCAGATATCGCTGGGTTCTGTCTGCGAGCGAGGCGAATAGAGTTAGGTACTAAATCTTGAATTTGTGCTTGTTCTAATTCATTTGGAGTTAATAAATTTACTGAATTCCCACTTCTATTATTTCCAAAGTTAAATTGTAAAGCATGCCTTAACTCATGGGAAATTAAATTTACTAAGCCTTCACTTAGTTTTCCACTTTCTAAGTCCTTAAAGTCTTCTTTATTTAAGATAATTCTATTACTATTTTTGTCATACCCAGCACTATTTCTTTTTGGAATAATGCTACTATCACCTATCAGTTGTGGGATATCTTTTGCTGATATATTAGTTTGAGAAAGGCTGGCTACTTTCTCAATGATTCTTTGATATGTTTCTATATTCTCTTTAACTACTTTCTCAGCTTTCTTAACTTCCTTAGCCTCTTGAGGTTGTTTGGCGAGAGCTTTAACTGCTTCTTGCTTGGGGGACACGCTCTCAACATACCGCTTCTGCAAGTTTGTGATAGCATTCCTTTCTGTTTGGGCTTGGATATTGTTAGTACTTTTTAAAAAGCTTTGTAGTGCGGCTTGATTTTTTTGAAGCTTACCAAGAGTCGTATTATTTAACTGATTTATTTTATTTAAATCTTGAACTTTTTTCTTGCTTAAGATATTGATTTTTTCATCTATTAAAGCTAAAGCAGATTCGGATTTAGATGTTTTCTTGAGATTTTCAAGCGTTTCTTTATCTGTAGCAAACTTATCTTCAATTGTTGATTGTAATTGTTTTATCTGCGTTAAGTCTTTTTTGTTTTTTTCAATAACGGCTTCAAATTTACTGGCAGATACTTGGTTCTCGTCTTTTAGTATTTGCAACCCTTCTTCAAGTTTGCTTCTCTCTTCTGCAAAGCCTGGAGTTATCTTTTCTAAGCTTACAGAGGCAGGAGACAAAGGATTTTGCAATTGTTTTATTCTTTGCCCAGCTTCAGCTATTGTTGCTCTTAATTTATTTAAGTCAGCAATTGAATTTAATAATTCGGTTTCTAATTTTTTAGTTTTAAGGTCATTTGCGGGGATACTCTTATTCGCAATTCTTTCTTGTATCTCTTGCTTCAAAAGCGCAATTCTTTCTAACTGTAATGATTTTTCTTGCTGGGCTTCTTTGGTCGCTTTAAAAATAGTTGTTGCTTGAGCATCCCTGCTGGTTTCACTGTTGATGTAAGAAGTGATGCTGTTTGCCAAGTTTTGGCGGGCTGAAGTTGCTTTATCTCTTTGAATTTGCATAGTCTTCAAAGCGATCGCGTTAGCTTCAATAATGGAATTAGCTTCCCCTACCAAGTCATTTAAGCTTTTGCGAAAATCCCTTAAAGATTGGATAGGATTAACCGTTTTACCTTTTCCGACAACAAAATCCCTATCAATTAACTTAGTTACTTTTTTTAACGACTCTGAATTTTTTACAGCATTGATTGCAGAATCTGTTAACGCTTCCCCAAGCAGCTCTGAACTACCAATTACACCGGAAAATTGCTTTTCTAAGCTTTTAGAAACACCTTGCCCTAATTTAAAGCTCAGTTCCCTACCAATACCTTCAAAAGAACCTTTAAAAACGCTCTTTAACGGGTTGAGGATATTCGCAAGAAACCCTGGCTTATTTTTTTGCGCACTCCTGTCTAGCTCAACCCCAAACCCTTTAACTAAATTATTCAAAGGTAATGCGATCGCTTTTGAAACACTTGCTTGTATATTTAGTTTTTCGGGGTTAACAGTAAATTCAACCGAACCTGACTTCGCATTAAACTTTAAAGGCACCTCAATCGGTTTAAATTCCTTTGCAATCTGCTCAACTTTATTTGAAAATTCTTTAGAGTCAAGTCCCAATTGAACTGATATAGAAACTTTCCGATTCATCAAAATCTCCTGGGTCTAAAACCCCGTGCCTTTAGCACGGTTTTGCATAATTTGTAGTAAAATAAAAATACAGTGAAATCACCCAATGCGGGGAATTAACTCGTTTCCAAAGCATCGAGGTAGTAGCTGAGTTGCCTGGCGAGTAGCAGCGAAAACCGAGTCTTGAGGTGCGGAGGTGAGTACACCTTCTAGAACTGTAACCGCGCCTGAAATTCCGCAAAGCAAGTAAGTACGCACTAATTGCGGGTAGCTTGCAAAGGGGGATAAAGCCTCGCACCTTTAGGTCGAGGAATGGTTACCTATCACACCATTTTATGTAATTCTTCTTTTTCTTTCTTCCAGGCTAAAAAATCCGCTTTTTCTTGCTCGTTTATTTCGGTAGCTTGAACAGTAATAGCATTACTTTCAGTTGTTGGCTGCAAATATTTTTCCACTAATTCTAATCCCTCTTGATGCTGCTTTAATTCTTCCTTGTCTCCTTTCTCTTCAGCTTTTTTAATCTGCTGCAATCTGAAACAACCAACGACTTTGAGAATCAACTCATTAATCTCCTCTGGCTCAATACTTTGGTGCCATACATAAAACTCTTCATCTAATTCACCTTTGATAATTACTTCTTCAGGGATAGTCGGAATAATTACCTTTTTAATAGCTTTTGCTGAATTGCTTAAATTGTCTACATCCCCTAAGTCTCTTAAACACTCAGTCAATGCTCTAAAGTAGACTTTAGAAACACTGTTAACTGTGTAAGCAACTTTTCGGAACTCAACACTATTAGCTTCCATAAATGTAATATTAAATACTGACAAACTATTTGATTATACAAGGAAGGTTGTTGGAAAACGGCAAAGCACAGGCAACAGTTTACTTATACGAACAGAAATCGTGCCCAACCTTCAGCTATCTGCGGATAATCCGCAGATAGCTTACAATCAAACGACATAAGGTTCACAAAGGAAGAGTCGAAGTTGAACTCACGTTTTAAAACGTGAGATTGAAATTATGTTTTAAATATTTCTCGCGCCGCGTATCTCAAAATATTATTTTCCCCTTTACTGAGCTTCAAACTCAGAACTGAAGTTTTTTACCTTCTTCCTTCTTTTGTAACTTTTAATTCAAAAAATCGAAAAAATAACTAAGTTCTACCCCTAAGACTTGGGCAAATCCCACAAGCTCAACAATATCAACCCTTCTTTTGCCGGCTTCAATATTGGATATGGTTTTTTGATCCAACCCCAACAGTTCCCCTAAAGACCTCTGAGATAAATAATGTGATTGCCTTAAAAATGCAAATTTTCTACCTATCTCTTCCCTGACATTCTTTTCTATTTCTTTAGCTTTTTTAAGCTTTTTGACATCAACTTTGATATTGACAGGATGCCGGGCAAAATATTCCTCCAAAACTTCGCAAACTACCTTGTCAACTGGTTTAGAATCCATTCTAGACACTTTTAAGACACTCCTTGCTGTGTCTGAATTTAAGTTAATAGGAAGATAGACCAACTTGCTTTTCATTTAGGCAATATTTTACTAGTTTTTTATATTAATAAAAAATCAATGTTGCCTGTGCTACAAATAGTTTTATAAAACGCCCAGGCAGAGGGTAACCCATCTCTGCCATTTTTTATAGTCACAAACTATATAAGTATACTCAAACACATGGAGCAGAGGAACGATGTAGGTGAAATATTAAAATATGAATTCACTCCTGAGGGGTATCTAAACTGTTTTGGCACGGCTGCAAGGGTAGGAATACAAACTTACTACAACCTTGATGGCACCGAACGTAAGGAGTTCAGACCTCCGGAAGAAGTTAGTGACCTTAGTAGCTTGGCTACTTATGGATTAACAGCTCACACGGTTGACCACCCAAGCGAAGATGTAAATTCTAAAAATAGTAAAAAATACCTCACCGGCTTAACACACCCTACGGTCTGGTACAAAAAAGGCTTTGTAAATATTGGCGTTTGTGTAACTGATGCGAAAGCTATTGAAGAGATTGTTAGCGGTCGCAAAAGGCAACTTTCTTGTGGTTACACAACGGACGTAATTGACAAACCGGGTGTATGGCAAGGACAAAGGTATGATGCTATTCAAACCAATATTCGTGTCAACCATGTTTCTTCCGTCGAAGAAGGAAGAGCGGGACCAGACGTGAAACTTCATCTTGATAGTGAAGAGAATTTAGATTTAGACAATAAAGAGTTAGTTGTGTATACCTACAAAAAAGACATGTCTGTCCAGTGGACGGATGGCAAAGGTAAGATTAAAAGCATTCATTACGGGAAATATCACAACCTAGACGGAACAAAAGAAAATCCTGTCTTGGAAATTCGACCCCTAGGAAGTGAAGATTCCATATACAAGCTTGCTTCAGAAATATCTATGGATATGAATGAAGAAAAAACAGATTCTGTTGATACTGAGCAAGGACTTCAGCAATCTGATACTCGTGCCGATGCGCTAGAACAGCGCATCAGAAGCTTAGAAGCGATGCTTGCCTCTAAAAGGCAAGACGAAGCAACGCTGTTAACTGAAAAAGCCCGAAATGTTCAGTATATAGCACAACTAGAATCCGAGAAATCTGTCGCTGTAAACGAAGTCGAAAAAATAAGGAGAGAGCGCAACGACGCGATTTCTAACGAAGTTTCCAAGCGGATAGATGCTTGGAACAAAGCGCGAAATCTTCTTCCGCAAACTCTTGTGGAAACCCCAGACCCTGCCATGAATGCGTCTGCAATCATGCGGTGTGCAATTGAACATACTTCTCCTGAAGTTAATCTAGACGGGGCGAGCGATGAATACGTCAAAGGATGCTTTGAGGTGATTAGTAATCGTTTTGAGGCAAATAAGACTCCTAGCTATAAACAAGCGATCGCGCGAAGTTTCGAGGGGATGAATCTTGATACGGCGGATGCTAGGAATAAGGCACGCCAGGAATCAGAAAACGCTTGGATGAGTACTAACTAATATGAACAGACGTTTAATAGACCCAGTTCCAGGGTATGCAGGAATGGAGGGTAGCATTGAAGGTACCAAAATTACCTTACTGAATGCATCCACAGAACTGCCACAGAAAAATCAAGTTACTATTGGAACAGCAACTCCAGAAATCGAGTATGCAATCAATATAGATAGCTATACGGCTACTTATACCTCCACGACAACAGATACCGCCAGTAATATTGGAGCAAACCTTGCTGCTGCAGTTAATATTGCAGGCTTAGGGGTTTACGCGATCGCCTCCTCAACGACCGGAGATATTGAACTAGTTGGTACAAACGGAAAACCTTTTAGCATTTATCTATCCGGCGGAGACGCGGGGTTTGTAGCATCCCCTCTCCAAGCAGCAGCAGAATCATCTCCCATTGAATTTGGCAAGTTAATTGTCACAGGTGCTACCGATAAAATAAATGTCGGTAGACTGCCGAGCGACCCTGTACAGCGTATTCGTGGTATTTCCACCCAAATGCACAAAGGGCAAGAACATCGTCTTGGTTTAGGGGCAAGATACGAGAATACAGAACCAATGTGCGTCAAGGTCACTGGTTCAATTTGGGTAGAGTTTGAGGGTGAAGCTGATATTACTCAACCAATAAATTATAGGTTTGCAGCCCAAGGTGACCTGACAGAATTAGGTGGATTTACCAGCACTTCTGACGCTGGGACCGCTCCTTTGCCCAGCTCCAGCTTTTTGCACGTAGATGGCAGGTTAGCTGAAATTTTGATTAATCTATTAAGTTAAATTTATGCAAGTACAAACTTTAGACGCTATTACTAAATCAGCGTTCGTAAAAGAACAACTCGAACATGTTTTTAGCAAGGTTTACGAAAAAAAGCATCCAGAACTTAAGTGTCGTACACATATCCCGACAGATTTTGAAGCCGGTCCTGCTGTTGAAAACGTATCTTTTGACATCTATGAAGATGTTGGTATGGCAAAAATTGTCGCCGCCAACGCAGGTGATTGGCCAAGGGTTGATGTAGTCGCCAAAAGGCATACTTCTCAAGTAGTCTCCTTAGGTGATGAATATGCCTATACCTTCCAAGATGTAAGAAGGAGTATGGCAACTGGTCGCAACCTGTCTGAAAGGAAGGCGATGGTTGCGAAAAAAGGGATTATGCGAGCAGAGGATTACCTTGCTTATATGGGTGACTCTGACGCTGGACAACTTGGTTTATTAACATATCCGACGACACCTAGAATACTGTCAGATATAAGTATTACCGACCCAACAATCGCCAACAACATCAAGTTACAGCGTTTAAACTATTGGGCAAAAACGCCCCGTAGAATTGCTGAGTTTGAAGTAACTGCCTGCTTAATGGCACCGTCTGAATACGAATTCTTAGAAAGTACTGCTCGTTCCGACCAGTCTGATACTTTCTTAATGGATCTATTTCGGAAGTCTAACCCCAACATAAATTTTGTAGACTGGTGTTCCCACTGCGAAGGAGCAGGGATAAACGGCTCGAACGTAATGATATTTTACGTCCGCGACCCTGACTATGTCATCTTGAGCATTCCTTCAGATTTTGAGCAGTTAGAACCAGATTTTGGAGGAAGAGAAACTATTATATCCTGCCACGAGCGCTTTGCTGGCATACAAATGATACAGCCCCTGTCCGCAGTTATTGTTGAAAATCTATGAAAATATTAATTGAGTACCGACCAACTTTGTATAATCCCCCTAGAAACTCACCCTTAATTTTAGGGGAGTCGAAATCACTAGGGATGACGATTATCGCTGGAGTAAATTCTTACTCCAAAGAGGATTGGGACAATTTTAATAAAAATCCCAGGATTTCCAAAGTTGTAAAATCCTTAATGGAGGATAGAATCCTGACAGTAATATCAAGCCCTTCTTCAAAGGAAGAGAATCCTCCCTTGCCAAAAGACCTTACGGAGGCGGTTACAATAATTAGTAAAACCAACTCCACAAAACTACTAAAAAGTTGGCAGGACACCGACCCCAGAGCAGGTGTGCAAAATGCGATCGCGTCTGTTTTCACAAGGATTGAAGAGAAGAAAGCAGCCAACAAAAAAGATACAAAAGATACAGCCGGGGTCAAGGCAGCGTGATTGGGGACGCTTCTGATTTCCTAACTCGGTACCCTGAGTTTCAAAGCTTGGAAATCAACCAGATAAATAGAGCGCTACAAGATGCTCGAAGCTACGTAAACAAGAAGTGGGGGAAGGATTATTATCAAGGGCTTTTTTCCGCCGCAGCCCATATCCTAGCTTTGAGATGGTTGCAAACTGGCGCGATCGCGTCCACTGCTGTGGCTCAAGCTAAGGGAAATCAATCTGGAAATACAATGCAGTCTGGAGACTGGTTCTCTCAAACCGTCTACGGACAGCAATATGCCCAATTAAGAAAATCAGTTGTGACAACTGGATGGGTTGTGTAAGTGGATGAAGCTACTAAAGATACTAGGGGAATCAGTAATTACACAGAATCAATGCGGCAATTACGCGATTTTGTTGCACCTTTGGCTGAAACTTTTGGTATCGCTTACGCCCGCAGTTTGGTGATTCAAAGAAGATGGAGGGAGGGAGGAGAAAAGTTTAGCGACACCTATTGCATTTCTCCTACCCCCATAATTGGACGCAAACCTCCACAAATAGCTAACGCTGACAACACCAGTATTTCTATTAAACAGGACTTGCTTTTAGTTGAAGGAGTCTCGCGGAAGTACCCACGGGAGCATATTATTGGCACTGGCATTAATTACTGGGTCGATGCACAGATAAGCAGTAATGGGATAATTGGTGGGTTTGAATGCGATTTGTATTCAATTGACGAGCATCCTTTAACTTGGAATTTAATTTTAAGAAGAATTACAGACGAAAGAAGAGGGGTATAAGTGGCAGAAGGTCAAAGTGAATATTTAGCTCATAAGGAGCTATCAATCCTTAGGGGAGAGCCATTTGAGTATCCTAGTGGAGGCTTAGTTCTACATCTAAGCTCAGATGTTCCAACTACCACCGGGGCTTACACAGAGGTAACTGGGGATGGTTACGCCGCGTATAGCTTACTTCCCGCAACTTGGGGGAATGCTGCCAATAGGATGATATCCAATTTGGACGAAATTCTATTTCCTACCCCCACAGCAAATTGGGACACCCCAATAGGTAGCGTGATTTCCGATACTGCTAATAATATTTGGTACTTCGGAACCCATGAGATTACTAAAATCGTCAATACGGGAGACCCCCCATATTTTGATACCGGGGATATAACTGTCGCCAAGAGTCTGCGACCGGAATATTCCTCCATCTACTGGGCGAACAAACGGTTAAACGTCCTTAGAGGAGTTGCGATCGCGCCTCCTCCTTTTGTAAGATTGAAGCTTTTATCTACTCCTCCAGACGAGACTGATACGGTTGAGATTATTAATATTTCTGGCTTTGAGTTTCCAATAATACCTTGCGATGCCAGTAATTGGAACGCTCCAAGTAATAGAGAAATTAGCAATTCTCAAATCGTAGAGTTTGATAAGCCAGAGGTAGATTTGCCATCGGTTCGTGGCTTCGCGTTATGTGATGACGCTGATAACGTGCTCTGGAAAGCACCACTACCACCACGAAGCATCCATCGTAAGGATAAATTGTACCTAGATGCAGGCGAATTAGTTGTGAGAGCTTAATTGAGGTTTTTAATTATGCCTAGATTACGGAATACGATTTTCGCAGATTTACCCAGCAGTGGAGAGATAACTGCATTTCACTTTAAGCGCTCAATTGTTGGCAAATACAACTTACCTGAACAAGAATCTTGGGCGAACTTTTGGGTACAGCGTTCATTAACTAGCACAATTAATATTCTCGAAAATACTCCTAACTTATCTGGATATATTAGGAGAGCGTTAATTGCTGAAATTGTGGCAGACAACAACACCGAAGCTGCAATATTAGCGTTGCGCAGAAGTAACTTACCTATTCCCCCTTGCGGGGAGTTATTCTTAGTATCCCACAAAGGGGAGGACAAGTTTCGACAGTCTCAGGTTAGGCGTGGGGATACAATTATTATCAACTTAGTTGCAAAAGGAGATTTTCCTTTTGAACCGAATATTGTATTTGCAGTGAAAACTGATTTCAACACTAGTACTGAGCCTTTAATTGTTAAAGAGAATATTCCTATTCTCCTAATCGAAGACCAGGGAGACAGCAGAGGGACATATCAAAAGTTGAACGCGCAAATAGTAATAAACCCTGGAGAAACATCTAATATCGATTCAACTAAAACCTTGTTTTATACCTGCGAAGTAGTTGATAGACAACTAGATGAAATTTATACGATTGAGACCGGGAATTTCACAGTCTTAGCGGATGTTCATAATCATTTTAGTTTTAATAGATAAACATGCGATCCACTATTAAAAGAGAAACTACCGGGAAGAAGTTAAAAAACTCAAAGATTTTTAGAGGTGACACCGAAAACATCATAGTTCGGTTTATGGCGGGGAACCTAATCCCTGAAAACTTTGAGTTTAAATTCACGTGCAAAATTAGCGAGCTAGACCCTGACAGTGACGCTGTAATTCAGAAAGAAGCAACGGTCACAAAAATAAGCGATACGATTATTGAAGCTAAATTCTCAATCGCCAGTGGAGATACTGAATTTCTGGAACCGAAAGACAAGCTTTATTACGATGTCCAAATGAAAATAATTTCTTTTAACCAAATCTACACCTTAGAAAAAGGTTGCTTTGAGATAGAAGCTGATATTACTCAGGACAATAGCTAATGCTCTTAGGTGAATTAAGAAGCATTCTTACGAACTACTTAAACGGGTTTTTAAGAATAGATGATTGGGGGTTGCGAATTCCTGAAGCGACCAGAGGTGAACTTCCATCATCAATGGCATTAGATAAACCCGCTAATAATTTAGTATTCGCCGATAGCGGTGTGGGTTACGGGAACAGCCATCAAAGATATGTAAGCACCACAATCCCTTTTCAAATCACCTACAGACTCGATTCTTCTTATAGGTACATAGAGTTGCCTAGAGCGGAAGCTGAAAATGTATTGTCCGAAATAATTTTGGATTTACTATCATTTGATTGTTTGCATCGCGATATTCAAGAGCTAAAGCCGACCGGTAGTGTTTCAGTTGCAGAGATAAAAAATGGAGACTGGTTAATAATAATTGAAATCGACTTTTTTGTTAAGTTTGATGCTTCAAGAAACAAGATAAAGTCAGAAATTTTTATGAATCTAAGTTAACAATGAGTTTAATAGCTAACCTTAATGCCTTCAAAGATAAGTTGGAGGCAACAATCGAGAACAATCAGACCAACGGTATTTTTGATGTGTCCAACCCGCCTTATTATGAGGTGGAGGTTTATAACGATGTTTTAACGATAATAGAATCTCTAAATTCTGCTGCCAGTGGAGGTACGGCAACAGAAGAAACTTTAAATAGCATCTTAGATTTAGTAATTAACCAGTTAGATGTACCAACATCTCAATTATCTGTTGGGGTTGATGATGTTAAAGCCAAATTAGATTTAATCAAAAATGTTCTAGATAGCATTAACACTAACGGCACTCAACTGAATACAAAAGTAGACAATACCAACAATAATATAGATGCAGTCCGCTTAAAAATTGAAGCAGCAGAGACGGTTTTAAACAGCATCTTAGACTTAACAATTGACCAGTTAGATATATCAGTGTCTGCCGGGATTGATGATATTAAAACTGATTTAGACTTGATTAACAATGCCTTAGATAGTATCACTACTAACGGCACTCAACTAAATACAAAAGTAGATAGCACTAACAACAGTATAGATGTAACCCGCTTAAAAATTGAAGCGGTAGAAAATACATTAAATGAAGTTAAAAATGATATTATCAGCATCAATAGTAGAATAGATACTCAACTAAGCGACTTGTTGAATGCTTTGAACAATCAAGCGGCAGATACCAGCTTAGTTGATTTACTAAATAATGTATATGGCGTAAAGCAAACATCCAGTGTAATTTTAGAATCCCCAGGTGTTAGCCCTACTATTGTTGTTGATGGCATATCTGCTCGAAGCATAAGTGCTCAGTTTGCCATCTCCGACCTGAACATAGGGAATGTAAAAGTTAGGTTAGAAGGATCTAACAATGGGGTAGATTGGGTTAGCTTGGATATAAACGAGGAAAACTTTAGGGAATTCACATCAAATACAACGGATATTTTTTTAATTCCTGAGGTGATAGTAAATTTTATAAGATTTAATTTTATTTCCAAGAGTTCCGTTGATTCAAACGCCAAGGTTGCTGTTGATATTGTTGTAGGAGCTTCCTAATGGCAGACTATTTAAATGTACTAAAAAAGCATATCCCCTCTCAACTACGAACGGAACTAAGAAGTGGTTTAAAAATAACAACGGATTCAACTGATAGTAGTAGATATATTTTAGAAAAAGGGGAAGCATTATTTTATGATTATTACTCTAAAGAACAACCCCAAGAGCTCAAAGTAAAAATATACGAAGACATTACTTTTGATTTTCCCCAAATATTAACAACAAGCTCTTATACTTACATTTACTTAAATCCTGATGGCTCATTGGGATTTCAGTTAGACTCTCCTCAGGCAGAGAATTTAGAAGACAAGATATATTTGGGTTTAATTGCGACTCAAGACAACTCAACAATTTCGCTGGTAATTCCTTTTATTGTTACCCCCAGTGAAGTAAATAAATTATCCTTAGCATTAGGGGTGTTAAATTTAGACTCCCCAAAATTGATATTTAATTCATATAATTTAACTTTTGGGATGCCAGATTATAGAATCTGGTCAACTGGTAGAAATCATTTTAATAATCAAACAATTCCTTCTTTAAATTCTATCCTCTCTAAAGATGTTGTTGATTTCACCTATCAAGATAGTCAGGGGAATATTTTAAATTCAACTAACTTATTAGATTTTGGGCAGATAGAGGAAGATAATAATAATATCGTTGATTTTGTAGAAGATAAATTTACAGTCCAAAGAATTTACTCCTCGGCAATTGGGGCTATTATTATTCAGATTGGGACAAAACAATACGATACTCTTTCAGAAGGATTGAGTATATTTAATGCCGAGGATTACAATAGCTTTGAAATACCTTCAGACGACTTTGTATTGATAGGAGCGATCGCTGGTTCTCCCGCAGCTACTTCCTCTCAAGAATGTGGCTTTATCCCCACAGATGCCATTGGCACCCCTATTCCTTACTTCGCCAGTTCTTCATCTGGAGGCAGTATTTTCAACCCAGACGAGATAGCTGCAATTAGGGAGCTTATTGCCTCAGACCCTGTTCAAGTGGTAAGCGTTGTCCAAGTAACAACTGATAGCATTACCTTGGAGTGGATTGGAGAAGGGGAAGAATTCAAGGTTTTCTATCGAGAAATAAGCTCTCCTGATTGGATATTGTTTGATAGCACTACAGATAAATTTATAGTAATTACTGGGCTGTTAACAGAAAATTCTTACGAGGTAGGAGTAAGGGTTATTAAAAATAATATAGAAAGCGGTATAACAACAGCTGTCACTCAGACCTTACCTGACCTGCCAATATTTCAGAGTAGAACTTTTATCAATATTCCAGGAGCAAATAACTCTAAAGTTATTTGCTTAACTGATAACACACCAATTCGCATCAATGATTTACTGTCAAGCAATCCACCAACAGTAACCCTAAACAAAGGAGAAACCTACGAATACGCTTCCTCTCAATTCGATGTCATTAGTTTCCCCACAGATAAAAACATCTACGTCGCAGGGAGGCTTGGTAGTTGTGTAACTTGGGTACCTGGGTATTTAAGCGGGAAAGAATACGCCTTTGGAACCAGTAGAAATGACCCCCAACGAGTTTTTGTTTGGGCGGTTGAGGAAGCCAATGTTGAGTTAATAGAAAACACTACAATCGTTCAATCTTTAAATTTAAACGCTGATGCAGGAGGGGTTGTCACCTGGAGTGCCGGAGGTGGGGACCATAGCTACTTGTTACGTTCCACCGGCTTAATAATTCCCTTCCATTACAGCAATGGGGTTGTAGACCCCAAACCTTTAATGCCCACCAGTCTGGAAATTATTGGCACACCCTCCAGTCGAGGAAAATTATACACTTCAGACCAATTCGCCGATGTCACCTATCAAGAGAGCGACGGGGATTCCGGGGAATTACTGGTAGCACAAGGAGGTGTAACTCAAATTCCCGGTACCGGCACCTTATTTTCTGGAGCTAGTACAATCTTGCGATCGCAGGAATTAATTGCAGCGAACTCCCTTGCTGATAGGGATGGTAGCAATAATACTCCTTTTATCCCGGTCGCTTTTTTGCAAAAGAGTGGAGGGGTTCCTTACGACTGTGATTTTGTAAAATTCTTCAGTAATAAACCATGTTCTATAAATATCTATAATCCCGACGGAAGTCCTTGGGTTATTCCCACAATCAACTTGAATGGGATAGATGATTGCTGGGAATACAGGATAACTGGTGTAACGACACCAATATACTTTGAGAGCAACGACAACAAATTTGGCTACGTCTGGCAAGACCGAGCCACCGACGACGAAACAATAGGGTTAGTGTATGAATAATAAACTTTCTGATTACTTTGAGCAGCAGAAAAAAATACTTCTCAACAAAGGGAGAGATTCAGAGATAATTGATGAATTTATCAGCGCAATTACGAATGAAATAAACCATGATTTCTTTTCCAAGATGTCTGTGCTCAAAACATGTTCTTCAAAAGCCTCTTTTTTAAAATATTGGCAGCTGCAAATAATACATTGGACATCAGGTTTTACTAGCGAAATATTTGAAACTATTTTTTGTAATACTCAAGAAGAAAGGGATTTAGAAAAGGTAGATTTATTCGTTTTTTATATTTTGTTAGATAAGGCTTTCTGCATACTAGACGAAGCAGATGCCTGGGTGTTACGCGACGAAAAACCGAAATATTTCTCTGTTAATCAAGGATTGTTCCAACTCTCTCGATATGCTCAGAAAAGCGCTGCCTATATGGCGTTAGATGAAGCTGATTTAAATGAAAATTACCCCATAAGCAGCTTGAACTATCTCATGAATTATTATGGACATGAACTAAGCCCAAAAGCTTTACAAGCGACCCTTGAAAAATTACGACGAAGAAAACAGTTAAAGCAATTAATTAAAAGATAAAATGAGCGTAACAATTAATAAAGCAGACTTTATCGAACACCTAACCCAGTTGTTAGCTAGAAGCGGGTACAGGCAGTACATCACCACAGAGAATAAAGCTGCACTACAAGAATGGTTTTTTGTGCCACAAGTAGAGTTAATCACTCCCGACGTTGATCCAGAAACTGGGGAGGACATTCTTAGCGAAGAGGTTAACAGCATTAACACTGAGGTAATTATAGGGTTAACCAATCAAATTGATACCTTAAGTAAAACTGTAGGGGAATACAAGGAAGATGTAGAGGCTGTATTGGGGTTAATTGATGGAAGTCAGCAAAACATCGCTTCCTTTAATGACCAAATTAACGGTTTTAGAGGTGATTTAGAAGGTCTTAAAAGTAATCTTTTAGATTATATCCCCGGAGATAAATTCAACTCTATCCCGACAATATCTTCTCATGAAGCAAGGTTAAAAACAATTGAAGAAAACACTGGTGTTGATAAAATTGTCGAAATTGTTAACAATAATTTACCCGATATCTCAGGGATAGAGACTACTGTAGAATTTCTAATACAAGACGCTCAGCGTTTAGACACAGAAATAAGCGATCGCATATCTCTTGCAGTAACACCTCTTGCTACTTCCCAAGAGCTAAAGGACTCCTTACAGGTTTACACCAAAACAGAATTCTTTGACCAGGAGATAGATGTTATCGGGGTTAAAATTGGTGGGTTAAGAGCAGAAATTGATGCTTTTGACTATGTCGATAAAATAGACTTAGATGCTTTACGAGATAGCATTATTGGGTTAGAAAACAAGCTAACACAGCAAACCGGGATATCCGAAGAGAGAATAATTCAGTTAATCGCTGAAAATACATCGCCGCCAGTCCTAGAAAAAAGAAACAGCTTATTCAAAGACTGGAGAGGGGTAGTACACCAAGAAAGCGATCGCGGGATGTTAGTAACTACTTCCGACAAAGACGCAAACTTCATGGTTGCAGGAAAAGGGATTGCTACTTTATTTTTGGGGGTAAAAGGAGAGGACGCGAATCTTGATTCTTGGAGTGGGATAGATATCGCGGAATGGGTTTTGATAGGAGGTGCTGAAAATTCCCAGTCTCAGAGTTACCTTAATGCTTTTGGAGAGCTTGGGGCTAAGGAAGGAGCGATGATACTCTGGACTTCTTATCAAGGCGGAATTGGCGGCTACCTGATAATCAACAGAGATGGTACTACCTACATGAGTGGGGATAGATAGATACAGGAAGTACAAGAACGGAGAAACAGTTTATTTATTTCGCTGCAATAAAAATTAAAAATTGTTAATGCAAAATGCCCGAATCAAGAAAAGATTATTCCCCTTTAATTAATATCGCATCAGGTCTAGGGACGATGCGCGACTCTAACAGCTATTCGGTTGCAGTAAGACCTTGTTACGACTATCAACAATACAATGTTTATTACCGTTCGTCTTGGGCTTGTAGGAGAGTAGTTGAAGCACTACCTAAGTTAATGTGTCGGAAGTGGGGAAAGTTTACTTTTTCAGAAAAAACTGATAAACATTTATCTGAGAAGCTAAATACTAGGCACAAAGATTTAAAAGTAAAAAGCAAATTTAAACTAGCTCAATTTTGGGCAAACTTGCACGGTAGAGCTTATGTATTAATTTGCACAAAAGACAATAATTATTCTGAAGAATTAAAGCTAAACAAAAATTCTTTAATTAAGGAATTGATTGTATTAGATAGTAGAAGAATATATCCTCAAAATAATATCAATAATTTTCTTACCCTGAATCCTGAATACTATCAACTTCGCAATCACCAAGCTTTAATATTACCTAATAAAAATCAAAATTTAATTCATAAATCTAGATTGCTGGTATTTAAAGGGAACCCTTTACCAGACGATGAAAGAGTTAGAGAACTTGGGAAAGAAGCTTCGGTATTAGAACCTTTTATAAATACCTGGGAGAGATTTTTCCGTGGAAGCGCTTCTATTTCCGAAATTTTAAGCAATGTAGATATTTTTATCCATTACATTGATAATTTACTTGAAAAGTTAGCCCAAAAGGATGGAGCCGAGGAAGAAACACAAGTAAGGTTAAGCACAAACGTTCTGTATAAAAGCGCTTATAGAGGGATGGTAGCAGACTTAAATTGTGAAAAGATAGAGTACGCATCTCGCAACTTGTCAGGAATCGCACCACTTTCAGAGAGGCAAGAGGCGGAACTAGTTGCAGCGTCAGGGTTACCTCGGTCAGTTCTGTTTGGACAATTTGCCGCAGGATTAGACGCAAGTGGTAAAATTACCGGAGAGCAAAGCTACTTAAATGCATTAGTAGAAGAGAGCCAGGCAGATAAATTTGAGGATAATCTACACTATTTAAATGGTCTGCTTTGGCAAGAGAAAGATGCTCCAAAAGAACCAAAAGGCTGGGGGTGGAGGTGGCTAGAATTATATCAAGAAAGTAAAAAAGAGCAAGCAGAGATATTTAACACCTATTCCGAAGCTGATGAAAGAAATATCAATAATGGTATCTACACACCAAAAGAAGCCAGAAGTCGTCACGAAGAAAATGAGTTCTCAGACACAATTATATTAGAAGAGAAAAGCATTACATCAAATTCTCACTTAATAGCATCTGCGGATAATCCGCAGATGCTACAACGCGGGGGCAGTTCCTACAACGGAGGGAACCTCCGCAACGGACTGCCTCGGGAACCCGCGCAACGCGCTGCGCCGCAGATAGGCTCCAAAAATGATGATAATACCAAAGTTAAAAGAATCATTAAGTGGAATGGCTTTGAAATTGGGTTGCAATACCTACCATTTGAGAAGCGTCACGGTAAAACCTTAATAGCTGGGTATGGGCACCTCCGCAAAACCAAAGGTGCTGACGGAATGGCTGTAGATGTTTATGTCGGCACCAATTTAGAAAGCGATCGCGTTTTTATCGTGGAACAAGTAATCAATGGGCAATTCGACGAGGAGAAGGTAATTATCGGGATTTCAAGTATCGAGGAAGCTAAAAATATATACCTGTCGGCAATGCCTTCCGAGTTTATGGGGAAGATATATGAAATCAACCCTTGGGATTTAGATAATTATCGAGTTGATTTACAACCTCTAATTATTGAAGGAGAAGTTTTAGGTGAAACTGAGATGAACAGCATTGCTGAATTTGACGAGAATGATTTAGAAAAATCATTGCAAGAATGGAGAGGGACCACCACAAACCAATATAAAAATATTTTAGACTAGCGAATGAGGCAAAATAATTATATTAAAAATTACTTAAAATACAGTCGGGAAAAGCAAGGATATAAAAGAGGAGCACGACTTCAAAATTTTTTAAATAAATATAATAAAATTGATTTCTCTATATTTACACCACTCCAAAAAGAAGCGATTAAAAGGTTTTACTTTGAATGCGAGACTCTCGCCAGCATCGCCTCTGACTGGAATTGTTCACATCAAAATGTCAGTCTAGTTAAAGGTCGAGCAATCAAGAAACTCAATAAATACCATGGTTATTAGCAACAGCACAATCCTTGACGGAGTAACAGATAATCCTGATTATTCCTGGGATAAAAAGACACAACGATACAGGAACAAACAAACAGGTAGGTTTGTCCGCGCTGATACTGTTGCTAATTTATCCAAGCAAAGAATTGAGTTAATAAAAAAAGACTTATCTCAAATTGGAAATTTACTCATAAACAGGAAAATTAACCTGCAAACCTGGCAGTCCGAGACCGCGATCGCATTAAAATCTCTTCACGGACAACAGTATGTCTTAGGTAGGGGAGGGATGTCTCAAATAAAGAAGGAAGATTACCTAGAAATTGGTAGGGAATTAAGAGTTCAATACAAATATTTAAGAAACTTTGCTTATGATTTAAAGCAAGGAAAGGTTTCAGAGAAGCAGTTTAAGCGTAGAGTGCAGATGTACGCAGATAGTAGCAAGGTCAGCTTCTTTCGAGGTAAGAGTAGATCAGCAAAAGAGGCTGGTTACACCCACGCTAAAAGGTTTTTAGGAATAGCCGAGCATTGTCCCGATTGCTTAAGGTATCATGCCCGTGGGGTTGTACCTATATCTGAATTGGTGTTGCCGACACAAGCCTGCGTGTGTGGAAGTCAGTGCAGATGTAATGTATTATATTTGCGTTTAGAAGAAGCGATTAAATCGTAACATCTCCATGCAAATAATTCTTTCCAACGACTATAAAAATGCACACTACATAAGAGAGACCTTACACTCCGTTTTATATGGGTTGCAAATAGCTGATAAAAATTTCTATCACACAATTATAAATAAATGTTACTTGTATGCGTTAACCCCACGCGTACTTTATCAACAAAGTCTTCAAGTTATATACGTCTTGACAAACCCAGAAACCTATGAGTGCCTAGAACCAAAATGGCACGAAGTAGTAGGGAAAATATACCCATACAGGGAGACGACTCTGAAGACGGGTTATTACGAGAAAGAGTATTGGGGGTTTGAAGAAATGCTAGAGAGTAAAGACCAAAGTGAATTAAAAGTGTATTCATTATCAGAGGCTGGTATGCAGGAAATACCTGGAGTGTCCTATCGCGTACCGTCTCCACAAGAAAAGCTCGCTCGTAGACAAGAATTCATAGAAACTCTCCCCTACGCCAGAAATTTTGAGAAAAGAGACCCTGAGTTTGGCATCCTTGGAATGTATCACTTACCAAGTCTAGATTTAATAAATCCAACTGATTCAAAGGCAATGCTTGACAAATCAATAGAAATTGGACGCGTCTCTTATCGTTTTCTTGAAAAAACCGAAGGGTTAGAGAGGTTATATCATATCAACCAAATAAGTAGTACCACAAAAAAAGAGGGTACAACCTTCTTTCATACCCTGGATAAGGATGGGGAAGCTTTTGAGGCATCTTTGGAAGAATGGCACAAAGACCATTGCAGTTATAACGAGGACGAGGAAGAAGAGTATTCAACCCAAGACATAGACTGGAATCTAGCCCCAGAGGATAAGATGGTTCTCAGCTACTGGATGATTAATAAAGCGCACATGACCCAAGTTTGTATAAATGATGGAGACCCACTAGATTCCAAATATCCTCCTTTTACCAAGCATATTGTTAAACGCTTAAAGCAAGCATCTGCTGGAGATAAAAAGATAGATTGCGACATGCATTTAACCATGATGATTCTTTTAGAAATTATTGATAAATCCTGTGAGCAACACATTTATTTTGATTACGAAAGAAAATGTGAAGGTCGCATAGTACCCCTCAAAGAAGTTGCTTTAGTTTGTTTAATGAGCTTGATAGAAAACAAGGATTTTATAAAATCTATCACCTATCTTCTAAAAGAAGGATTTCTTAAGTTGAGAATTTTTGAATCTATAATTTATCTGGAGTTACTAGAGAAATGCTATGCTTCTGCGGTATCCTTCTTCGATAAAGCTATCAAAAATGTAAAGCATTACAACCCCCGGTTAGAAGTTATTCACGGAGCGATGGGAGTTAGGATACTCAAACTTGTTAAGGATAAAAAATTTCTCGAAAAATTTAATAATTTCCATGGAATTAATATCGAATTAACCCCCTTGCATTGGTCTGAACACAAGAGTCCGTTACAAGAAAAGGATATCTTAACAGTCAAGAATTTATATAACCAATCATCAAAATCTCCTGGGTCTGAAACCTCGCACCTTTAGGTCGAGGAATGGCTACAAGGAGGTAGAGGAGCCCATTCGTGAACTACCCACACTTACAACAAGCTGCGGGTGTGGGAGTAAACAATGTTTACACTTCTAGAAATTGCCACCATACATTACCGCTTGAGTTGCGTACAGCAGTTAACCTGTATCTAACTTTCTTATAGCTACATATTGGTGGTGGGAGTTGAAGGTCTGGTGCTGTCGATGGTATAGGGTCATCAATAACAAGAGTTAATTCATTTACCCCTGCCGCTTCATACCCTTGTTCGTAAGTATCGAATTTCTGATGTATTAATTCTTTCATTGTCTTTTTGATAAAATAATTCATACGGAAGCCAAGCTTTATCCTCCCTTAATAAATGACAAGTCAAGCGATCGCTATTTTATTGTTATTTTCAATACTCCATATGCAGACAACCTGTGAAACAATCCTCCTTGCAAGGGTTTAGTTGGTTAACCTCTTTTGTTGGCAACCTGTGAAACTAGCTTTAAGCATCCAAAATTATTTATTCCTAAGTAATTAATTTTCTATCAGATTTCCTCTGTCCTTCTTTGTGTTCTGCTTCTTCAATTAAAATTTTTATGCATTCCGTCAGATTTTCAGAGGTTTTATGCGAAATATCTAAAAGAGAAAATTTACCCTTTTTAAAAGAAATCTCTCCTATAATTTCCGCTATATTAAATCTCCTATCGACAAAGTCATAGTAATTAAAAATATTAAATAGCCTCATTTGTAGTAAAATAAAAATACAGTGAAATCACCCAATGCAGGGAATTAACTCGCCCCCGAAGCTTCGAGGTAGTAGCTGAGTTGCCTGGTGAGTATCTACGAAAACTGAGTCTTGGGGTGTGGAGGTGAGTACACCTTCTAGAACTGTAACCGCACCTGAAATTCCGCAAAGCAAGTAAGTCGCACTAATTGCGGGTAGCTTGCGGAGGGGGATAAAGCCTCGCACCTTTAGGTCGAGGAATGGTTACACAAATATGTAATATTATCTGTTAAAGCTAAATTAGTATGCAAAGATTGAGTGAGGTTCAAAACTACTTGACTTTCGGTGGGGGAAATGTTCTCGCTATCAAGAATGCTCGCTAAATGCTGTTGTAGCTTTTCAGCTATTTCGACTTGCTTAGCTCTAAATAAATCTTCTCTTCGCTGCTTAATCTCGTCTTTTTCCTCCCCAAAAGATGAGAGATCATTAAATTGATATAAATCGACAGTATCACCTGAGCCAACAAGACTACTATTAATTTTTTTCGCCTCAACTTGAGCCTCTATCTTTTTAAGTTCCAAGTCCATAAATTCCTTGTTTACATCCATTGTTTACTTACCAATAGTATTAGATGTAATACTTTTATCATATTTAATGCATCCCAGTAGTTTCTACAAACCTTATATGGATAATAAATATACAGCTTACATAGACACCAAAAATATCAAGAAATTCGCTAAACGCTTAAAAGAAGTCCGCGAATTTGGTATTCTTGACATATATCGCAGATTTTACCAATACTTTAGAGATAAAACTAAACTCAGGTACTATCAAGCAGCAGTAAAAACACCTTATGCTGAAAGCAGCCTAGGGAGACGCAAGCGCAATGGCTCAATTATTACCCAGGACAGTCTGTTTGGAATCGATACCACTGCCCTGTATCAGGATTTAACCCGGAATGTAAAGATTGACGATTCCGGGTTAAGTGTATGGAGCAACCAATTTTACGCGGGATACATAAATCGATTATTTGAAGAGAAAGGACCATACTCACCTAATGGAGTTCTGTTCGTGGATGAAGCAGACTTGATGGAGCTCGAAGAAATAATTATGGAAGAATACGAAGAAGGTTTTGGTAAAATACCTGATAGTTTTAAGTGAAGGATATAGAAAATGGGAACTTATCTTTACCTCGAAAAAGAAAACGGAGAAATGGAGCTTTACTCCGAGTTTACTTCGCTGCAAGATGCCATAGAAGATTTCAGGGGCAGGTTCCCTGGGGAGAGGATTGTCAAATGGGGGCGTTGTCAAGGTAAGCGAGTTATTAGTGAAGACAAGCTTCCTTCTTAGCTATAACTTGAATTTAATACGCCTTAAAAGTACTGGAAATTTTAAATACCAAAGAAGTGTTATGGGCAACCATTCCCAGCTTTAAAAAATTTTCTATTGAATAATTGCAAAAAGATGGCAAGGACAGGTAAGTCAAACATTGTTTTGGTCAAAAGCTAGCTTTTTTAGAATTTTTACGCACAACTTGTCTCCACAAATCAAAGCCTGACTTCTTACTCTTGTTAGTTAGCCAAATATAAAAGCCAGCCTCACAAAACATACTCGCATAGTACAAGTCATCTACATGATTCTTGGGTCTAATCCACTTTCCAGTTCTTGCATCGTATTTAGGAGCGCATAAGTGCACCAATGGACTACGTTCAGTTGGTGTTGCAATCCATTCTTGCCATTCTGATGGCAATATCCAGGTTTCTGTTAAGTAACCTTGCAAAACCGCCTTTAGGAACTTCTCGTTTCTAATTTTCCAGCACGGGTGTTCATTCCCACCTTCCCGAACAATCCCTCCCTTAACAGCGTCCAGCATTCCAGCCTGTTGGTCAGCAAGCTCTAAACAAGTTCTAGCCGCTAGATCCACAGCTGCGGATATATCTGGCTCAGCATCAATTATCCCGAAGTCGCAGTCAAAAATAACTGGTTCAATCTCGCCTTTAACGATATCTTGACCAATTAACACCTCTCGGTAAGCGCTCTCTACTTGCAAGCTAACAGGTAAATTCTCCCACCCTTGAGGCAGATAGTAGGCGGTTTTTACCAACCAATATTCATTGCGACCTTGGTCAATTCCGCAAATGGTGAAATCCGGTCTTCTTTGGGGGGAATCTCTCGCGATCGCGTCCTTCAACATCTTCAAAGTAACGCTATCATTGCTACTAACACTCGCTTCCCCTAGGACCTGCTGTTGAAAGTCGTCAGTGTTTAAAGTCTTTAATCCCTCGTCAATCATTTCCTGAGCGAGGTTTGTACTTCTAAAACGCAGCAATGGGGAAAGTATAATCGCTGCTGTAATTCTTTTCTTTGGCTCCTCTTTTGGTAACGAATCCAAGAACTCCCTTAAGTCAATTCCAGTAATAGTGCAGCGGAACCAGGTTTGCGATCGCGTTTTGTCAGAAAGCTTTGCTCCGCAATGAGAGCACCCGAAAAAAGCACCATTTTCATCATGAAACCAATCAATAGGTCTACCGGTCGCAGACAAAAACTCTCCACGTAATAAACAGCCTTTGGGGTGCATAACTGCGGATTTTCCGCAGATAGGGCAATGATAGTGGGGGTAGAAAATGTAATCTGCCCTTTCTACTTCTGCTTCAATTCCATTACCTGAACCTGGAGTTCCCAGCTGCCTGACAGGACGCGACGGCAATCTACCGGCATCTAAACGGCGTTTTAAAGGGTCAGATGCTCCTGGGGGGTACTGCGATCGCTCCTCCTCCACTAGCAAGTCCCTTGATACCCCTACAGCTATTCCATCAGCTGCGGCTTTCCCCGAATTATCTGTTTTTACTTTAGAGGTACTTACGTACACAAATTGTACGGTTGCCCCATTGAATTGATATATAGAATTATTCTTTGCATCATTGCTGAGGTTTTTAACCCCACGCGACTTCATCCAATATTCAATTACCGGTCTAAAGTTTGAAGGTACTTGCACGTCACGACTTACTTGCTTGTCGTAACTCCAGAGCACATTAATCCTACCTTCCGTTAGACAGTAGCAAATTAGTAGGGTATGAGTAAGCGTTTTACCAACTTGAGCGCATCCCGAAGTTAAAGTTTCAGCTACCCGAAAGTCCCCAATTAATTCCGCATACTCTAAATTCCAAGGTAGTAAATTTAATTTTTCTTCACGTTCGTTAACGCCATACATCTTAATCGCGTCAACAAACTTCTTACCACCATACAAGTAACAATCAGCTACGAATTGCGGATTGTAATCACCCTTAGAGGCATCAAAAAAATCGCTCCCCAAATAATCTTTAAGGCTGTCACTTAATATTTCTTTGCGCCTATTACTCCTTGCCATCTAATGCATCCAAAAGTCTTTCAATTCCTAAAGCATCGGATTGCATTTTACTGCCGATATCAATTGCCATAATACTGGCTCGCATCAAGCTGGCAATGTCGGCAGGTTTCAAGTCCCTTGAGCTTGTCAAATACTTTGTAATCTGTTTCTGGAGGAGCTGAATACCTTTTACCCCCAAAGACACCGTTACCTTACCCGTCGTCTCTGTATTTTGACGATAAGTATCAAGCTTTCTGGTGTATTCTTGCCGGTTATTCTGTTCCCGCAAAGTGCGGCTTACCCAATCGATATGATTATCAAACGCCCGACATCTTGAAACCCAGTCAAACTTGCTTGACCAGGTTTCAAGGACTCTTTTGTAACCAGGCTTCTTCCCCAAAGCTTCCACGGTCGTCATCAGAGTCCTGTTTTTCCCCAGGTCGCGGTAGACGGCGAATGCAGCCCAAGCCTTACTTGTTTCCCCCTCCTGTCTCTCCCACGCCTGGGGTTCACTTACCATTTAATTCTCCAATCTTCTTGGCTATATCTCCTGTATATGCTTCGTAGCGTTCTATTATCGCACTTGCAAATCCAACATCTAGCTCGCACAAACGTGCCCGCCGACGTTTATTTTGACATGCGATTAAAGTACTACCACTCCCACCAAACAAGTCTAGTACAATCTCCCCTTCTCTGCTAGAATTAGCAATACAAGCTTCTATTAATCTTGTCGGCTTCTGGGTCGGGTGAACATACCCATCAGTATCACAATTGCCTTTGTCATAATGGGGAGATGGGAATTCTAAAATTGTCGTTTGTGAGCGATCGCCATGCCACCGGTGCGAGGCTCCTTCCTTCCACCCGTACAATATAGGTTCATGCTGCCAGTGATAGTCGGCACGACCAAATACTAGCACTGTCTTTGCCCATATCAGACAGCTTTGTAATTTCCAAGGTTGAGCCAAAAAGGCATTCCTGAAATGATGCCCCATAGTATCCGCGTGAGAAATATATATCGGGCATCCTGGCTCTAATACTTCATTTATGCAAGAATAAACTTTGTCAAGGAAGCTTCGGAAATCTTCATCGCTCATCTGGTCATTTTTAATTTTCCCCAAAGGATTTACAGCCCTCTTTTCGCTAAAGCTTGATACTCTACTCTCCGGATCGTAATCTACATTATAGGGTGGATCAGTCCAAACCATCTGTGCTACCTCATCTCCGAGTAGCAGCCGAGCCGATGCCGAATCGGTAGAATCCCCAACCATTAAGCGGTGTTCCCCTAATTGCCACAGATCCCCCACTCCGCATCTTATCTCCTTTACCTGTCCTTGAACTTCAGGATCTGTCTCCCCAAAATATTCCCCCTCCTCTCCCTCCTGGTCGAGCAACTGCGATAATTCATCATCGGCAAAAAATCCGCTCAGATCAATCTCAGCACTAAGCTCATCAAGAACTTTCTGATCCCAAGTCAAGGATACCTCCCCCACCCGATTGTCCGCGATCGCAAGCTTCTTAGCTTTCTCATCCGTTTCCAAACACAAATCCTTGCGCTTGACAATTACCAGGTGAGTGCCGTCAGTTTCCACTTCTATCCCATGCACGAAACCACTTTCAACAGCAGTCTCTAAAGTTTTATTCCCAGCAATTACAACGCCATTTTTATCGGTAACAATTGACCTTCCCGCGCCCAACTCAGACAGGGATTTCTCTAGCATCCCACGTCCACGCTCACTACCTTTGTTCGCATTATTATCATCAAGCTTTAAATCAGTTAGTTCTATCTCTTTCATTGTTTTATCTCACCACGCCCCGAAACAACGGGGTTATAAACGGTCAATATTACAGCTATATCTTACAATTCCCCCAGATGCATAAATTTCTATGAAGACTTCACAATAGCAATTCCATCTGCGGATAATCCGCAGATGGAATGCCGACGGGAGGATTTCACGCCTAGTTGAGATGATTAGTTTATTCAAACCAAATTCCGCTCAAGCGGAGGGGGATAAAGCCTCGCACCTTTAGGTCGAGGAATGGTTGCCAAGCTGTATCTCAAAGTTAACATTCAATACCTTCTCAATCTTACGAAGATTCTCGATTGACAACGCTCCTTTCAAAGTCTCCTTTTCAATCTCGTACCAATAGGTGCGAGATACACCAACTTTGTAACATATCCGCTCCAATGACTCACCAGAGCTTAGGCGGGCTTTCTTAATACTCTCCCCTAACCCCTTAACCTCAACTTCCTTGATTTGTCTAATTCGCATTTCGTTGGTTAGTACGCGCCTACCTTTACAGAGTAGACCATTGTCGATTATGTCGCAAGCTATAAGCTGCTAGTTGACACACTGTCAACTAGCGGTTAACATATTAGATATAGAAGGCACCTAGTGCTGCGAACTAATTAAAAAAATTGGAAATAAAAAAATGAAATTAGCTAAAATTGCTGCGGTATTGTTATTGTCCATCTCTGTTTTTGGCGTATCTTCAGCCCAAGCCGACGACAAGAAAGCAGAGTTCACTCCCCCACCGTCCGAACCTACACCCACCCGAACCGATGGATCTGGGGCTGGTAGCAGGTAAGGCAACATTGCTTCAAGAAAAAGGCTGTTAACTCACAGCCTTAATTACATCTACCAAATAAACTAATAAGTAAGTGTTAAATATAACAGACAAATTCTTTGCTATAAAGTCTTCAGATGGAACGCACCACCTTTTTGTAGAACACGACACGGCTTTTCAGCATGTGGGTACCCTGCCTCCAGGTGAACATTTAGACTTGACCAAATACCCTTGGATAAGTCAAACGATCGCAGGAAGTTCGTGTAAAGAGGAAAGAAGAAAGGTTTCTATTGAGTGGAGAAGACCTAGATTCCAAATAGGAGAGCAAGTTAAGCAAGGGGAAATTATAGATTGTAAGTATTTAAGCGCGGATAGTGCTTTTGTGCTTTCAAGCATTTATCCCCTTGGGTGGTTATACAAAGTCAAAGCAGGGAATGAAGTAATCTCATTTCCTGAACATAAATTGATTACTTGTTTTTGATGTATGCGATGTCCTATGTGTAGAAATTGTTTTGAGCGAAATGGGTAACACAGAATTTCGAGAAATACTTAAGCAACTCAAAGAACCATTTCCTCCGAACCAGCATCAAGAGCGCAAGCTCCCTGGGGAGGGCAAAAAGTGGTTCTTTGTGACCTGGCAAAATATCAGAGAAAGGTTGGACGAGGTTTATCCTGAGTGGGAAGTGGAGTGGTCTAAGCCCGAATATGTAGGGCAGCTATGTGTAATTACGTGCACCTTGACTATTGCAGGAGTTAAACGCTCCGCGCCAGGTAACGCTCCCTTAGAGCTCATTTCCAGCCGCGGCAAGGACATGAGCCGAGGTACGCCAGTAGAGCGAGCGATCGCGGATGCTTTTAAGAATGCCGCAGAAGCATTCGGGGTCTGTCGCTACCTTGACGACCAACCGTTTGTAATAAAGTACCTCCAGCAAAAAGGAGATATGAGGGGGTACAAGTTCTATCAGGATAATCAACAGATTGATTCTGGAGCTAGGGGTTTTTCCAAGGCTCCAGCTAGAACTATTACTGAAAAACAGCAAAAGCGGTTGTGGGCGATCGTTAAGGAATCAGCATTAACGAATGAAGATGTCAAAGCAATATTCTCTGAGTTTCGGCTTGAGAGAACCGAGCAAATAACCTCGGATAAGTATGATTTAGTAGTTAACAGAATTCAAGCGTTCGGAAGCAGATTTTAGTAACCATTCCTCGACCTAAAAGTGCGAGGCTTTATCCCCCTTTGCAAGCTACCCGCAATTAGTGCGTACTTACTTGCTTTGCGGAATTTCAGGCGCGGTTACAGTTCTAGAAGGTGTACTCACCTCCGCACCCCAAGACTCGGTTTTCGCTGCTACTCGCCAGGCAACTCAGCTACTACCTCGAAGCTTTGGAAACGAGTTAATTCCCTGCATTGGGTGATTTCACTGTATTTTTATTTTACTGCAAATTATGCAAAACCGTGCTAAAGGCACGGGGTTTTAGACCCAGGAGATTTTGATGAATAATGAAGAAAAAATAATTTTCGGGAATCAGTGGATAAGCATTATTGAGACCCCACGCAAATTTTACTTTTCTCAGCGCAAGGGCAAAGACTCAGTCGCTGTATTTTTACTGAGAAAAGGAGATAGTGAGAAGGAGGTGCTGATACGATATCAGTCCCTGTGCATCGATAACGAGGAGCTACCAGAAGGAGGATTCAGACTGTATCCCTGTCCTATAACAGGAAGCGTTGAAAATGGGGAAGAATTTCAAATTACCGCCAAGCGTGAGGTCTTAGAAGAAGCGGGTTACGATGTTGATGTAAGCTACCTTGGGAAATACGTTGTTGGTACACAAACCAATGAAATTTGCTATATATATTTTGCAGACGTATCTAATTACCACCCCTCTGAAGCATTAGGAGATGGAAGCTACTTTGAATCAATTAGTCAAAATAAATGGCATCCTATTAGTTTTTTACTTGATTGCGAATACTCTGCATGTTCAATTGGCTATCTAAAATTGCACCAAAAAGGTTTATGTAGTGCTTGTTAATTTATTTAAAATATTTTAAGCGCAATTTTAGTACAAGAAAAATATTTACTATACAACCCTTGCAAATTAAGGGTTGTATTATTTTTGCGTCTTGGTTGCGATGGCACATGGGCGCCCACCCGAAGCGATCGCTTAAATATTATTTTCGTTTTAGCATCTGCGGATTATCCGCAGATGATTAATACCCATCCGCATCTAACTCTTCCAACACCTCTTCATCGTCTGGTAAAAACTCGCTCGCCCAATCTTCCTCCGCGCTCTCAAAACCAAAACTGTCCATCAAGCTAAAGAAAATTCCAGGGTCGGTTGTTGTAAATCCCGCAAAATGTTCCGTCTTTAAAGACAACCCATTTTCGTTTATATAAGCGATCGCTTCTTCTAACCCAGAACATTCATGTCCCCAAGCAGTTAACAACTTTTCTGCTAGCTGTCGCTTTTGCGCTTCCGTTAAGTAAGCTGGGTCAACCTCATAACATTCTGGGGAGCCAACCTCTCTCGGGAATATGGGGACAGGAGAAACAACATTAACCTTGCCATCAGGAAATATAGAGAAATACTCACTTCCTGGCTTCAAATTCACCCAACTCTCAGACATAAACCCCTCCAAAATCAGATAATAGCCAATCTGGACAGCCACCAGGTATCCTTGCCGTTTTCTTCTCGTTTCTGTAAACGTATTCAACTGTGCAACCTTGAAAATATCCCTCCTCCTCTTCAACACCTATCACTTTTGCAGTTATCTTCCAACCGTTCTCGCAATGTTCCAGAGTTGGGTAACACTTAATCTTCATACCTTGCTTTATCTCGAAGTTTAAATTTTTCAGCATACAAGTATTTCGCTCTTCTTTCTGTATTTTTTCTGTCTCAGTATCAACCATAGCAACACCCACTCCCTCTTCTTTTTCGCATGATGTGATGACAACTTCTGGAACCTGCTTTGTCATTAGATTTGAGTAGTCATCAGCCTCTTTTTTGCCAAATAGTTTTTTGCTCAATTTCTCAATCAACTTAGACGCTGTACGCATTATTAGCGGTGCGTGATACTTATTCCCCACTGAATCGACAAGAAAGGTTTTCAACCCAAAATCGAAACCCGCACTTTTACCCGACGCGATTCCAATTGACTCACAGAAGGCATCTGTTACCACGTAGCTCACCACGTTTACGGATAAGTTTTATTGGATCTGTTTCTTTTAGGAGTGCTAGTAGAGATAAGCGCAATTTTTCATCCTTGCTATCTTCTTGCTTACTCTTAATCCCTCTACGTTCTAGCTCTTGATAAAATTCCTTTTCTACTTCTTTCATTATTTGCCCCCATTTATAAGAATTGCAGCCACAACGCAGCTGCAATGACTCTAATTCTATAGACAACTCAGACCCTGATAATAAAGCGATCGCGCTCTTAGCAATTTTTACTGCATTTCTTAACAGTAAAGGCTTATCTTCTTCTATTGCCAACCATTCTTCATAATCCCTGGAATACTCAACAATTTGCACAGCAAGTTCTTTAGAAATAACTTCAGAACTTGCCATTGAGTCAAGTGGCAAATTAAGCTTATGAATTTTGCAATTTATACCAGATTGAAGTATTTTCCAAACAACTGTTTTTACCTCCCACTCTGGAGTGTAAGGGTCTTGCAAAATGTAGTGAGTGCCAGGTTTTATGTTGTTAGCAATTTGTGAAAATTACGCACAGCAAATAAGCAGTTCAACCTATAAGTTGGAATTAAATCTTCAACCCACAAAAATCTATCTAATTCTGCTATACTGTTAATAGATTCAACTTCAGTTACAGAATCGTTCTTTGCTTCGCTTTTGATGATGTGACTGGCAATTGTATCCATTTTTTTAACAAATTATACTAGATGGCGCACAGGGTATCCTTTGCGTCTTTTTACTGTTGCATTATACCTTACATGCGTTAACAGCAGAAAACATTTTAGGACTTATCCTTCACAAAGCTCTTGAAATAAGTAATGTTTTCATAACTCCTATTGACTTTTGTAAGCGCTGCTACGTAAAATATATAGGTGAAAGCATTTATAGATAAAGTGAAAAAACCAGTAAGTTATAGAACTACAAGCGAGCGAAAAGGAGTCTGTGAGAGGATTGCAGAGAAATCAGGAAAGTCTATTTCAGAGATTATCCGAGAAAGCATTGCATCTTTTGTTAATGAAAGCAGAAAAGAGGATTTCAGAGAAATTAGCTCGACTGCTTGGATTGATTTATCCCAGTATGAAGAACTAAAAGTAATTAGTGAAAAACAAAATGTGTCTATCAGCAAGTTAATAGATGGTTGCCTTGAGGAATATATCTCTAGAAACATAGGCAAAATAAATGTATAAAAAAACAACTCAATGGTTAAGAAAACCTTATCTTCCTTAACTAAAATTTCATAAATAAAACCCTATGCCAAATATAAAATTGGCACAAGGTTAGAGCATTCTTATTTCTTTTTAAACGGTGAAATCTCACCTTCACCGGTCAACCTTCTTAAAGGTCAAAGTTACTTTTATTATGACATAACCATTAAGTTATAGTAATCGCAATTACTCTGACTTTAGGAAGGTATTTTGTTAATTTAATTACCTTTCTAAGACAATGAAAACATCAGCGAACCTCTTGGTAAACATTTTATTTTCTAAGCAGAATTCTGTTTTTGAAGAAAATTTAAGTAATATAGATAACATCGCTTTACTAAAACAATATCTTCAAGACTTTGATACAAAAACAGATGAAGCAAAATATTTAACAGATGACGAAAGAGAGAGAAGAAAAGGTCGGATTTCGCAAAGATTAGAAGAACTATTTAATGGACATCGCTTAATTAAAGCTCCTCCAATATCAGTAGATGTTCCCATAGCAGTTGTATTATTTGCTGGTGGTGGAGGTATTGAAGCAGGAATGATTGAGGCTGGTATAAAACCAGTAATCGCAGTAGAGTTAGATCCGAAAAATAAAAAATTGTCGGATAAAATAATTGAAGTTCACAACCACAACTTTGAGAAATTCGGTTGTCAGGTAGTGCGGAAAACTGTTGAACAAGTTGCGAAAGAAGGATTTATAGACTTCCCTTCCAAGCCTGATTATTTGCACTCCTCTAATGTTTGTAAAAACTTCAGCCAAGCAAACGGTAAGAAGAAAGCAGATAAGGAGCAGCCAGAAGATATTAAAGCAGCACAAGCTGTAGCCTTAGCTATTGAAAAACTTCAGCCAAAAAACTTTACTTTGGAGCAAGTTAGAGGATTTCAAGATTCAGAAAGCTTTAGAATTATTGTCGAAGCTCTAACTGAATGCGGATACACATATTATTGGGATATCGTTAACTTTGCCGAATACTCTTTGCCACAAGCTCGCCACCGCTTGATTTTAAGGGCTGGGAAGCAAGCTGTATTACCTCTGCCACCTATAGTTAAGAATAGGGTTAGTTGGTATGAAGCGATTTCTCACCTAATCCCCAAAATGGAGGATAGCACTCTACTAACTTCCCAGAAAAAAGCGACCGCGCAATGGGAAGAAGAGCATCCTAAAAAGCAACCGTTGTTAGTACAGCGAGTAGGAGTGAGAGAAAGCTGTAAAGTCCGTCCTGCCAATTTACCCGCTTTAACTATACTTGCCTCTCACTTCAAAGATGGTAAAGGGTGTAGCAGAAATAAGTTTGCGGATATCGTCTTAATTGGGGGTATTACTAAGTCTTTATCATTAGAAGCGGTCAAAATACTCCAAGGTTTTCCTGATTGGTATGAATTCCCGGAAGATACTACTACCGCTACAGCAGGAACAATCTTAGGGAATGCAGTCCCCCCACTATTTGCAAAACAGTTATTTTCGGGGATTCCTGTTCCAGTTCATGGGATAAAACCTGGTCAAGTTTGGGCACGTGGTGAAAACTCTAACCCTTGTGTAGTAGTAGAATCTGGGGAGAATGAGGTAAAGGTAGTTTGGGATTCTGCCGTTCGTGGAGTTCATTCCCGCAATATTGGGGAAATGAGCATGCTACAAAATCGCTCCATTCCCGGAGACCTTAAAGAGGGAGATCACCTTTTATTTTGGAAGGGCGACCATATAGGAGAAAGGGCAATTCTACTACCTGGGGGAATTGCCCAGCTTGAGGATGGAAGCACTACCACAGAAATAGAAAATGCATCAGTTGTCCACAGACCGCCGTTGGAAACTGCTGTAATAGTATTTTCTGAAGAACCAAGAAAATATTTTGAAGAGTACTGTAAAAATAATGGGTGGGGGCTTGCTTATACAGTTAATTCCAAGCTCCAAGACTTGGAGGAAGGGGAAAAACAGACATTTTGGCAGGAAATTATTTCCACCTTGCAAGAAGATTATCCCGCACCACGAAAATTAGTGATCCTTGGTGACAACACCTTCCTAGAAGACTTAAGCGAGCTTTCAGAAGACTATGAAATCATACTCTCTGGCTGGACACCCTCCGCTACCAAAGTAGTGGAAGGAACCACTTATCTAAGAATAGACAAGATTGACTGGGATACAGATACCCAATCGCGTATCTGTGTAGACCCTGAGGCAGTCGCAGATTATAAGCGATCGCGTCAGGATAAAGTTAAATTTCCACCAATTACGGTTTACCACGACCACGGTAAATACTATATAGCTGATGGGTGGCACAGAACTATCGTAGAGAAAGAGCTTGACAATGAATGGATATCTGCTGAAATTGTCGAAGGGGATAAACGTGATGCAGTACTCCACAGCTGCGGGGCTAACTCAAATCACGGTTTAAGACGAAGCTCGGCAGATAAGCGTAAGGCTATAAATACCTTACTTGCTGATGAAGAGTGGAGGAAGTGGAGTAATAGAGAAATTGCTCGTAAATGTGGAGTTGACGAAAAAACTGTGCGAAAATGTCGAGAATCTTTTCGCTCATCTGCGGATTATCCGCAGATGGAAGTGAAGGCTGTTAGGAATGGTAAAGAATTTACCGTTACCACCAAAAATATCGGCAAAAAAGAAGTGTTCCCAAGACAAGCTTTAAACCTGGAAGGTTCAGTAATTACAGTTACCCACAAAGATGAAGATGGTAACTATATAACTGATACCGGTGAAATATTAAAAGGTATTACCGAAATACCAAAAACAGATAAGCCGATTACCACAGTCAAACAGGAAGAAAAAGCGATCGCGCAATCTTTAGGGTTAAAAACTGGGGATGAGTTAATCCCTAAAGCCGTAAAAAATGATTTCGTTGACGAGGAGCAATTTGGTAGGGTCGCAAGTAATCAAGCAAGGATTAATGAGCTTAAATCTACCACCAGATATATTACTTCTGCTCAGTCTGAGGAATTAATTGATTTGATTGATTTAAATAAGTTAGATGCTAAAAAGCTAGAAGAAATTCAAAGGAAAATTAGCAAGGTGTTGACGGGTAGAAGTGTTAGTGTGGCTTAGAAGTCAATAGGAAGAGCAACCATAAAAGTAATGAGAGAATGCTTTTGTAACGTAATGTGGTATATTTCCGTCCCTAGTGTATTGATACTAGGGGTAGCTTACTTTCTCTTTTATAAAGACAAATAAACGTAGATAACCTACAAAAAGCGAAGCGCTAAAGCAATCGCCATCTATGCGCTTCGCACCCCTAAAAAGAAACTATTAAATCACAATGAACTTGCGCTTGTGAAAGATTCATAATTTTTATCGTAAGAAGTAACCATTCCCAGCTTTAAAAAGACTGGGCTTTATCCCCCGCCCTGAGCTACTCGTAAAGCCGGTACGTACTCACTCAGTTTGCGGAATTTCAGGCGCGGTTACAGTTCTAGAAGGTGTACTCACCTCCGCACCCCAAGACTCAGTTTTCGTAGATACTCGCAATCTTACTTGGCTACGTGCCCTTAAAGCCTTGAGGACGAGTCAATCCCCTGCGTTGGGTCATTCACCATGAAAAAATTATATCATTCCACGGCGACTAAAGTCGCACGAGGCGTTTTTCCTCTCAGCTTTAAAAAGACTGAGTTTCCAAACTACCGAGGCTTCCGTATGATTTTGTTGATAAGGAGCAGTTCGACAGGGTTTTAAGCAACCAAGCAAGATTTAAATATATTATCTTTTCCTAGACAGAACCGTTTTTAAGTTTATCTAAATAGTCTATGATATCAGTCTGATAATAGATGTTATCACTTTTCGTCAGTTTCCATTCAGGGTCATTATTGCCATCTACTCCATCACAAAAAAGCAGGTACTCTTGCCCGTCTACCCTTAGTCCTTTTTTTATATCAACTTTTATTGCTGGCTTGAACTTGATGTCAGCAATAACCTCATACCCTTCATTTTCGGCGCTTTCATGTATTACTTTCTTTAAATTAGACCATTCCTTTTTCGTTATATCCGTGCGTTTAAGTAGTTCAGAATGGGTTACTAGAAACTCATCGACGCTGTTTTGTCTTGGCTTGCGGCTACTCTTTTTATTAGATAAGATAGTATCCTCTAATGCCTTAATCCTTCCCTCTAGCTGTTCGAGCAATCTTGCCTCTACTTCAACCTTTAGAGGGAAATCTAAATATTGAGAAAGCGCTTCCATTAATATCTCGGTTTTAGTCTTGCCGTTGTTGCGAGCATACTGCTCTGCTTTTTCAAGCAACTCTTTCGGAATCCTACCAGAAAAGAACGGGTTAGGCATGGGTTAAACTTTACTGTTCGCCTGAGTACTGTAAGAACATATCTTGTAACCTTTGCGCTGCATATTGCTTGGAGTTTTCGCCACATACTTTTACATGTTTTTCTGCTGCGTCACGAAAGCAACTCAGGGCAATATCTGGAGTTCTCCACGCAGAGCAAATTTTACTTAAGGTTGATGCGATTTCGCTACCAACCAGGATTAGGCAATCGTCCTTTAATTGTGTCCATTGCTCCCTTGTGATATCTTCTGTTTCCTGCAAATAAGTTTCAAGCTTATTAATTAATTTAAGCTCATCGCAAGAAGCATAAATAGTAAACCACTGGTAATTAAGCAATGCGTAGCTATAGCTAAGCATTCTTTCTGTGGACATTGGCTGTAGATTTTGAGTAGAAATTGTAGACATCTGTCTCTATCCCGAAATTGGTTTTTTGTTTAGGAAAATCTATTGGAGCGGGGTTCACAATCATCCCCAAGTCTTCTTTATTGCTGAGTTTATCAAGTGTTTCCTCGAAAGGCAGGTTGTGCATTCTGGCACGGTATTCTATCTGCCTATGATAATTACCTTCCCATCTATTTAGATGGCACTCAACAAAAGTGCCTATCATTTCCTGCTGGGAAAGTCGGGACAAGCTTAATATCACTTTGCACCAAGCAATATACTCATGGGTTAAATCAATATTCCCAATCGATAGGTTTTCACCTTTTCCCTCCCTCTCCCCATCTAAACAAATACCTATCGGGATACTACTCAATTCATCGCTCCCAACAATTTTACCCTCACAAAGCATTTCAAAAGCTTTTTCCGGCTCCAGCCCGTGCAGCTTGGCGACCTCGAAAACCATTCGAGTATAACTAGATTTAAAACGCAACAGGTGCCCTCTGACCATTTGAGATGCCAAAGCCCTTTTAGAGTAAGTCGAATCATGCGCGATCGCATTGAATAAAGTTATTTTTTCTTTCGGTAACCTAATATTACCGAAGCTATACCTAGGCATACTACCTCCAAAGTCAAAAGTGATATTAGCATAATATATGTTTAATGCTGAAAAATATATTTAATAATGTAATATTCTTTTAATGCCCTTGGAGGACACAGATAAGTTTCCAAGGGCACGCCCATATAACGAGCAAAATCATGTTATCAAACTATCCAAAAGAATTACATCCGATAGAGCTAGTCAATAAATACGGGCTAACTTATTTGCAATTAGCTGAAGAGCTAGGGGTGACCGAAGCTACTGTAAGAAAATGGGTGATCCGCCCAGGTCTCGTTAGTCGCCGCGAACCTTCAAAGACGGCTTATATTTTGGCAGCGAGAATTGATAAAGAATTGTCAGGGAAAATCAACTATTCGCAAATGATATGAACAATGGTCATTGAAAATAATCTTTTTTTTTGAAACTATAGTGTTAGATTTCAACACTTAAAAATTGAAAATTGACTTTAGTAAATTGACCACTAAAGTCAGTCTTCAATTCTTCAAGTAACAAAATAAATACCCAAAGTTAGGAGTTTTTTAAAGAAAAAACAATAATTTTCATGGGAAAAGATGAAAGCATTTTTATAGATGCTGTAATAGCACAGCAAGTTTTTAAAAACCCTTACGAGGAATATTCCAGATATCATTGGCTTTTGTCAGGAGATTTAGATATCAGGCAAAATTTTGCTGATAAGTTAAATATTTGTTCTACCACCTTGCAGAGGTGGGAGGATAACATTTTGAATTATCCGACAATAATTTCGGATTACTTCGGAGATAGAGCGCGCAAGCAAAAATTAGATAAATATCAAAGGTTTCTTTTAGTTTGGATTTATGTAAATAAATTAAACCCAAAAACCAAAAAACAAGAAAAAACTTACTCTGCTTTGCAACTAAGGCTTAGGCTTTTAATAGCTTCTGGGAAGATAAGCCGAGATGATTTTTATAAATATTTGGAAGTAAAAAATGGTAAAAAAACAGGATGTGATTGACCTGCTATCACAAGATTACGATGAAGATAAAATAACTAAAGTCATTGACAAGTTAATTGCAGATAGAGGGCTGAATCCGAATAAATTACCAAACGATTTTGCGGATTTAATAGTAAAGAGTTTTGAAGTGGCAGAAGAATCAAAAACTGCTTTACCTCCGAACAATTTAACTATTGCACAATCAAATTTTTCTATGATGGAAAATGCCCAAGAAATGGGTATCCCCGCAGATATGATGCAAATCGCTGCAATGATTGTTTTTGGGAAGATTGACGAGCAGATAGATAACTTCTTCAATGCCGCGACTCAAGTCATCCAGCAGAAGTTTGCTGAAGGTAGTAAAAAGCTTGGGAATTCTTTGCTCAATAATGCGATTAGCGTCACAACCACATCACCAAAAGAATTAATTGAAAGTTCTGGGGTGAAAACACCGCAAGTAAAGGAAGATAGCAAGGCTTTATCAGATTATTTGCAATCTTTAGGGATTGAATCGAATGGGAGCGAAAGCTTTTCTCAACTTTCAAAAAAACTATATCAATACAACCAAGGAGTTTAGGGAATGGAATCACTGGGGTATTACTGCGACCAGAGAAACAGAGTTATTCAAGAGATAGAAGCTACCTGGGGGTCAGGGTTAGAAGAATTAAGTAACGTAGAAAAAATTTATTTAGCCTATGAAGCTTTAGGGAGTGCTTTATTAGTTCTTGACCCAAATAAAAATGTCACTCGCAACAAAGCTTTGCTTGAGTGCACTGCTGATATCGCGGTGGGGATGTCTAATGATGAAAAGGTAGACTTTGCAAGAGCTTGTATGAGCATTTGAGCATGATTCAAGATTTACGAGACAATTTACTTGATTTAGGGATTAAACCTTCTCAAGTATTTATGTGGGGATTTGTAGGAAGTGCACTTATACTAAGTATCCCCGCAATTGGGGAGCATCAAGCCAAAATAAAAGCTAGAAGAATTGCAATTCAAACCAAAGAGAATAAAGCGGAAATACTTGACAGGCAGCTTGAATTTGAACAGCGTCAAGCAAGAGTTGCGAATGAGAGATATAAATCTTGTTTACCCGTTGTAGGTACTGAGTTTAAAAACGGGACCCATTATTTTACAGGATTAAAACAAGGAAGCAAACCAAGCGATCGCATTTCTGGGAAGGTTCTACCCCAAGGGACAGTAGTGTGTGATGCTCACGGAGTGACAGGAGTGGTTGATGGTGACGGGACTGTGCAGCATATAGCTTACACAGGAGACAGGGACGTTATTCAGAAGCGCTTAAAAAGATTTAAATCAAGTTTGTATAGTCAGCCAATTATTGATAATGCCATACGGAACTCAAACTAAAACAAGAGATTATACTTCCAATGGGAAAGTAAAACCAACTGGGCTGCTACAAGTTATAAAGTGGGGGATTACTGGGGTAATTGGATTAATAATATTTGCGAATGTGAAGCCCTATGAAATCATTGCCGATAAGTTTTTCATGGGGATACAGTACACAGGTCTGACACAGTTTTTTCTTAGCGTTCCTTTGATAGGAGGTTTATTCCGGTGGGTTCTCAATATTTTTAGCTTTACTGCTGGAGTAATTATCTGGTTAGTAATTCAAGGGTTAGAACTACTACCAACTGAGTTGCTTGGACATGAACGATTCTTGGATAAAAATATTGAAAGAGCTAATACTAACCAATACCAGCTAAATAAAAAAGAAGCTTGGGAAGTAAAAGTCGCTAAAAGATTACGCAACAGCTTATCAACCGAGATATTAAGATTTTTAATTATCTTAGGAGTTACAACTTACGTCGTAGACTTTTTTGCTTGTTTAACTGTTTTCCCTCCGGTTGTTGGTGGAGGTAATATATGGAAGTTTTTTGATGTCATTCAAGTTGGGCAATGGTCTAAGGTTGATGGTGGAAATATCTTAAAGGCGATCGCAACTGTTGGAGCGGTTCAATTATTAGTCAGGTTGCGTAAAATAATAAACCGCATCATCGACGATTTAGCTTTAGCAAAAGAATAATGACTAATTTTAATCCCGAAGGTGCTTTTAAGCATATAGAAGATTGGGAATTTATTGCACAGCAAAGAGCCACATCTACAGGCTTAGCCGCAAAAATAATTGGTGGGGTGTTAGCTGGCGGTGCTGGGGTAGCTTTCGGGATTGAATTATTGGGCGCGGCTGCTGTAGTTTGGTGTTTTAAGTCTGTTTGGGATGGGTTTAGAGATACAGGCAAGAAATTGAGATTGGTTCGGGAATGTGGATGCAATGCCTTTGTCCTTGATTCTGACCAGTTTCAAACTTATATAAAACAGTTCGGGGAAAAGTCTGTATATGATGAGCTTGAGTTCGTTTTAAGTACAGGTGTGGATTTACCAACACACGCTCAAAGATGGTTTAGGAATCAAACCAAAAGCTTTTCTCCAGCAGATAGAACTGATTTAAAAACTTTTTCTTCTACAAATAAATCATGTGCGGAAAATCCGCAGATGATTACTTCTCAAAATTACATTTCAACACAAACTATTAATCATCTTGATAAAAGTGAAGCGGAATTAAATGATAGCGATACAACCTTTGACATCATCTCCGAAATAGCCTCCCCTGTAAGGAACTGCTTCATTTTTGGTATAGGGGGAAGCGGTAAAGGAATGCTGATATCAAACGCAATCAGAAAGATAAAAGCGGTTGAACCTAGCAGGACAATATTTTATGTAGACCCTAAAGATTCAGAAAAAGAGTACGGCTATACAGAAGGTATTTGCGATGTTGTGAAGCGTAAAAAATGCAAGGGGTTACATTCATCCAAAATTGTCCGATGGATTGATGAAGTCTTGGACGAATACCTAGCTTGGGCTAAAAACCAAGAATCCCCCTTACTAATAATTGATGAATGTACGATTATCGGAAAAGCCTGCAAAACCGAAGACAACACCAGGATAGGGGATACAATCCTTCATATTAGCTCCCTCGGTGGCGATGCTTTTGAGAAAATCTGGATAATCGCTCAATCTCCCTTTGTAGGAGGCTTAGGTATTGATTTAACTGCTAGTTCGCAAATTGCAAGTTTAGCAATCATTAGTGATGACAATGTTGGAGTTCTTAGACAATGGAACCGCTCATCACTGCTAGAAAAAACAACCGTTGAAGAACTGCGATCGCTTTTCCGTGGGTGCAAAATTCCTACCAAAAAACGTGCTCTCTACTGGGGTGGTGATGGCAATTGGTATTCAATGCCAGTACTAAAGAACTACTCAAATATCGATAGGGACAACAATAAGCCTGTAGGGGATGCTTTAACAACAGAAGAAAGGGAATCTTTAAGGATTGCGACTTCTACAAATGTAGAGGTTGAAATCAAACCTGACGAAAAGTTGATTGAGCAGTTAGAAAAAACGACAAAATCATTAGCCAACTTTATTAAATCAAGCAATCAAAATCCTGAAATAGTTTTACCAATAATTATTAATCTATTACGCGATAATAAAAGAAATGATTTACTAGAAAATTTTGGGTATGGATGGATTATGATTCCCGACCCGATTGAAGCTTTGAATTTTTGGAGCAAAACCAATGATATAAGTGATGAGCTATTAAAAGAAAACTGGTTTTTACATACAGGTCAAGAACTCTCAGGTAACGCTTTAAAAATGTTAAAGGGGAAGTTGGGGAAGAATTAATGTCTTGGGGAGACAGATACGGTATTGGCTACAATAGATTATGCGCGATCGCGCATAATCGTACCTTATCAACTTGTTGCTGTTGCATGGTCAATTTTTCAGAAGAAATACATCATGTAACTTATGGGAATGACATTGTGGGGTGGTCAATTTTTCCTGTTTGTAGAAAGTGCCATAGCTCCATCTGTCACAGCAAGAAAAATTGGATTATTGATGAAGATAACCCAAAATGGAACAATCACAATAAAGATGAATTTATCAGCAATTTGAGAAATAATTATTTTAAAATAATTAAACAATGAAAAAATATAAAATGCCTCAAGGTTACTTGCCTTGGGAATCCTTTAAAAAAAATGTTTCGGTAATAAGAACCTTAAAAAATACCAACAAGATATACTCAGCATCTAACAACTTTCATCAAACAGCACTTACAGAAAATTACCCCGTATACTGTTTGCGTGAAAGCTTACTTTCAGAGATAAGACAGACTGATGTTGGCGAAAATGTACCTTTATTTTTAAACGTCAACCTACCTTTACCAGGTTTTATAGTATTCTTCCCAAGGAAAACAATTAAAAGCGCTTGTTCTAAGGGATATGTAGAATATTGTATTTTTAATTGTCAACCACAAAATGGGGAATTAAAATATGTATTTTCCTGGACTTCTTTAGACTCTGAAAAAACCTTATTTCTTAGTTCCAAAAACATCAGAAATAATGGAACTCTCCTGAAATCTCAGGTTATAGAAAAGAATCCAGAAATTATAAAAAATTCCTTCCTGCTGAGAAACATTATTTTACAGACACTACTACTAATTCAATACCCCACCGAAACAGTAATTACTGAGGCAAAAGATACTGGCAAAGGGTTTCAGCCTCAAAAGCCCGCGAGCGACAGCTACCTATACCCGAGATGGATAGGAGAAGAAAAAAAATATATAACCCGCACCTCTAAAACAGACAGTTCAGCTAGCGGTAGCATTAAATCTTCCCACTGGAGAAGGGGACACTGGAGGCTTGCAAAAGTCGGAGCAGGGAGAAAGGAAGAGCGCCCCACTTGGGTTAGGCACACAAAAATCAACTAACCCTATGCAGCTGCTGAACAAGCTCAAAGCTTATCAACATGTCAATCATGTTTTGCAAACTCTGCAAGCTCCACCTCTGGAACTCGCACCGTCTTACTTGTCGTAATAAGAATATCAAAAAAGCTAAATCCCCGGAAAGCTCCGAGTTATGATTTGCTAGCTCAGTCAAGAATTCATCGCTTACCATAAAAATAGTTATCCCCTTCTAATGAATTCTAGTCTTAATATTTACTTAAGATTTGTGTAATGTTACTGAATTATAAATAGATTTTAACAATTTTTCTGAGGTTAAGATACTCGACCAGGGTAAGAGATTTAAGTGCAATTGCGGAGGTTGTGAAGAAGATGGTTTATCCCCACAACCATTACAAGCAGCAATTCTCATTTTGAATATTTAGTATGAAAAATAACTACTACATGGTTAACTATGTAAATTCTGTTTTTCGGAAAAGTTTTTGATTTTGATGGAACAGATGGGGCACTATCTCTAAACCCTTATATAGTAAGCACTTAAGGGTGTTCCATCCCTATCCCAAGGGTAAAATCAAACCCTATGATAAATTCACCATAGGGTCAAAGTCTATTTCCAGATGTTAAAGGGTGAAGCATCAGATTTGACCGTCTCAGCTTTGCCTTTGTTCTGGATAAATTTCCTCTAAAACTCCATATAGGAGATGAGTTTTTCATGCTCTATGAGCATATGCATATGTTAAACGATACAAAATTTCGAAGTCAACTTAGCTCTATACTTTGCCTCAGCAAAGAAGATAAGCTAGAAAGCAATAAAATAAAGCTTTTACATCAATTAGATGATAGAGCTTTACTAGTTTTACATTTTATCAACTTTTTTCTTTGGTGCATCCATTTAGAAAAGACTTAGATAAGTGTGGATAAATTTGCTTGTGTCGCTTATACTTCAAGACTAAAGAACTGGGTTTTACACATCCTGTGCACTTCTTATAATTGCTTTGTTTGGGTAAGGAATTGTTGTTACAACAAAACCTCTCTCCCTTAAGCCAAAATTAATGTCAAGCAAGTCGAGCATCCGGTTAGCTTCTGCCTCTGTGTCGAACACAAAGGCTTTGTCTAAGTCCTTTGTAAAGGGGTCCTCATTTGTCTCCGCTAAAGAAAAGTAGATATCAATCTCTACCGAATATTCTACTTTGAATTCACTAGATATAACGAATTTAGTATTCATAGATTTACTGCCTAGAATGTTGTTTGCAGGCATATTCCCATGCCTCGTCTGTTGGTTCCTTAATGGCACCAAGTCTGTGAAAAACCTGCAACTGTATATCTCTGCTTCCTCTGCAAATACTGTTATTTGTAGAATGACAGATATGATTTGATTCTGTACAGATGTAGCTGCTGATTTTCTGCATCAGCCTCTCATCCTGCACCCGAAATGGGCAAGTTTTACACATATTTTTTTGGACATTACATGGGTCTATGTCTGTCCTTGCTGTATTTAACTGTTGCTTACTCATAATTTAATTAGTTAATCGACAAATTTTCTATCTGCGGATAATCCGCAGATAGCTAGAAATCAATCATCCGGATATCTATTATTCGCGAGCCGTCCTTTACTATCTCAACTCCATTTACTGGATCTTTAGCCCAATCTATGGCGATTTGGCGATATATTTCTGAGCCGCTGTGGAAATACTTCTTCATATCAGAGAAAACTGTACCTTCCGTTGTGGTCAGTTTTCCGCTATTCTTAATTCTAGAAGCAATTTCCATTGCATTGCTTTTGTGGCAAGTGCTCAGCACCATTTTTAGCTCAGAGGCTGAGTACTTGCTTAAATCATTAATTCGTAGCTGCCTTTCTTCTTGGGAGATACCCCGCCAATTTTTCGCGATCGCAAATATCAGAGGAATTTTTCTTCGATTCTCAGCCATCTCCTCAAGGCTCATATTATCAAGCTCTCCCCTCTGTTGGCGATTTAAGCGCTCTTCTACTGATGGAAGGGGTAAAAGGTCATTTGGGGTGCCTTTCCCTGACTCCTCCCACAACACAAGCATCTCTCTAGGGGCTTTTGGGGGATAAATGGATTCTACAATGTAGTGAGTAAATATTTCTTTGAGCTTTTTATCTGTGTGACAGACCTCCTTAAAGAAATTAAACCACGCTTCTGCAATATCTTGATTTCTAAATACTGGGCAATCATCCCCGTAATTGTCGGCGAGTAAATTCAAAGATTTTATAAATTCTTGCTTGGTAATCATTCCCGTATCCATTGATTTAATTTTGCATTTCGTTGCGATCGCTTATATTCCCGTTCTGCTTCCCCTAGTGTCATTCCACTTAAAGGGCTATTCTCCTGTTGCTTGTACCTCCTCCAGAGCTGGCTTACCTGTTGCTGTCTTCCTGGTACTGTTTTTTGCGCCCAAGACGCGATCGCAATCTCCAATCCTGCACCCGTCTTATTTTTAAAATACCTAGTATCCGAGTGGAATTTAATCAGGTAATTCAAGAAGCCAGGTTCTAGGCAGTGGTTGTCCACAACTCCACCGTCAGCATCAATCATTTTCCCTATCCAAGGATTGCAAGGTTTGCCGGTACTAATATCTTTTCCGGCTGAAGGTACAAAATGAGAATGATTCTCACTCGCCGGAACATTTAGCCCTTTAGAGTGACTTTCTGGTTCTACCCGTGACTCTTGTTTTTCTTGACTACTGAACGAGAGGTTCTCAACTACCTCGGCTTCGATTACTTCTTGATGAAGTTTTTCCTCTTTCACAATTTCAGCAATGGTGGAATTGCTCTCTCCTTCCTCTACCCCTTGGGGGATTATAGGGGGAGTTCTCTGTAAGTAATCTCTGTTGTAATCTCTGTAAGTATTCTCTGTATATAGATTGTTTGCTACATCTGACGAACTAGTTTGGCTATTCTTACAATCTAGTTTGTCATTTGTGACATTACTGTTTGCTACATCTGACGAACTAGTTTGGCTATTCTTACAATCTAGTTTGTCATTTGTGACA
>ERZ1740062.72-NODE-72-length-78062-cov-15.293422_pt1 | contig 78062 bp, 48 predicted proteins | sample MGYA00581741_ERZ1740062 | MGnify/ENA primary metagenome ERZ1740062 (study PRJEB43018, sample SAMN04849747) | marine metagenome | isolation source: floating plastic debris | place: Pacific Ocean | collected 2008-09-01 | study: EMG produced TPA metagenomics assembly...
CCGTCAAACCACCCTCTCTGGCTGGGGGCGCGCCCAACTGCGATGGTCATAGGAAGAAACCCTCTTTTACTAAAATTGCGACGTTATCTAAAAGAATTTAACGTTTCTGAGGTAATCAGTAGCGTAAAGCTTCTGCAATTATGAGAAAATACAATTTAATCAATGCATTGTTCTCAGATTGGTGACCTCAAACCAACTCATGAAGTAAAAACAATAATTGCTTATGAGTGGCTTAATGATTCTTAACTTATCACATTTATCGGAATTTGTGCCTACGTTACATCCGTAAGCTGGGTGTAAATCCGAAAACCTCTTATTAAATATCAATATCAGAAAATTTACAATTTGACATAGATTTTCTCATATTCTTTGTAAAGAATAAATCATTAGAAGAGCATAAGATTTATATAAAGTCCAAATAAAGTCCTTAAATCATCGGAGGGTTGATGGAATAATTGGGGTCTGAAACACCTAGTGTTACGTTACGATTACACAACTCCTAAGACAATAGAGCTTAAATCTAAGAATTCTCAACCTTAGACTCGGAGGCAAAGGCAGAAAGAGTAATATTTTCGTTTTTGCAATTTAGATTTCTAACCTTACCTTGGGTTGCGTTATGTACTATTTTATGAAGATGAAGGTTTTAATCCGAATTCCATGGAAATAAATAAATTAATTGTGTATTAATCTCAAAAATATATTGATGGTATTTATAAGAAAATTAAAAAGTAAAATATTTATATAAATATAAAGTATTAGAGCTACGATTCATTCCTGCCTATTTTATAGGAACTGGTATATTCAGAACAAAATCCTAATACAAAAGCATTTTTATTAATACTAATCGTTGTGTACTCTCAAGTTTGCAGCTTGCTATTTCCATCACAGATACGGCAGACTTTTTGAGGACAGAGTATTAATATTCAGCAGCAGGGCAAAGGCTTTATGACAGCATCAAAAACTATGGATAAAAGTAGCGAAAAGGTTCTAGAGCTTTCTGTTCTAGGTTCTCGTAGAATTAGTAATTACTTTTGGGCAACAATTGTAAGTATGGGAGCTAGTGGTTTCTTACTTGCAGGGATTTCTAGCTATTTGCAGGTTAATTTACTTAAAGTCACAGACCCAACCCAGCTAGTGTTTGTCCCTCAAGGATTGGCTATGGGATTATATGGTACTGCTGGGACTCTTCTTGCCCTTTACCTATGGCTAGCAATTTTTTGGGATTTAGGGGGTGGTTACAACAGGTTTGATAATAATAGTAAAGAAGTTGAAATTTTTCGCTGGGGTTTTCCTGGTAAGAATCGCCGAATTAAAATAAACTTTTCTACTGAAGATGTACAATCTGTGAAAGTAGATATCCAAGAGGGTTTAAATCCACGACGCGCACTTTATTTACGTGTGAAAGGACGTAGAGAGATTCCTTTAACCAGAGTTGGTCAGCCTTTATCCTTAGAGCAGTTAGAAATTCAAGGTGCGAAGTTAGCCAAATTTTTAGGAGTCCCCTTAGAAGGTTTATGATTTTATCGAAGGTCGCAAGTTCAGCAGCAAAAGCTAAGATATCATGGTTGAGTTTATAACTAGCGATGTGGTTAAAGATTCCTAAATTTTTGCTTGCTTTATCTCTTACTGGTGTTTTGATGCTAAGCGCTTGTTCTGCTAATAGAGTGGCTTCAAATTCTCTTGATAGCGGTATTGCTGATGCAAATCAAGTCATTAAAAATCAGAAAACTGAAGTAAGTAAAGAAAAATCAGCTACACTTGCTTCTGCATCTGCTAATTCTGTAGAGAGTACTCCCAATATGACAACAAATATATCTAAGCTTCAGGGTAAGGCAACTGTAGAGATGAAGCTGGAGTCGGCTTCTAAACCCATTATCATTGAGTTGGACGGTGAGAATGCCCCAATTACAGCCGGAAACTTCGTTGATTTGGTACAGAAAGGTTTTTACAACAGTCTGATTTTCCATAGGGTAATACGCGACCCATCACCATTTGTGGCTCAAGGTGGCGATCCTAAAGGAAATGGAACTGGTGGTTTTATAGAAGAAGGAACAAATAGAGAGCGTACTATACCTTTGGAAATTAAACCTCAAGGAGCAGATGAACCGATTTATAGTAAAACATTGAAGTCCGCAGGTGTAAATAAGCCCCCCTTATTGCAACATAAACAAGGTGCGATCGCAATGGCTCGTTCGGCTTCACCTGACTCTGCTTCCTCTCAGTTTTATTTTGCTTTGGCTGATTTAGGATTTCTAGATGGTGACTATGCTGTATTTGGCTATGTTACTGATGGTATGGATGTAGTTAATAACATCAAACAAGGCGATCGCATTGAATCAGCAAAAGTAACAGAAGGTGTTGAAAATCTCAAAGCAGCAAGTTAAGAATTGCTAATGAATGAATTTAGTAATTGGTAATTAGTACTTGAGTGAAGTTGTTGTTACTGGTATCGGCAGCGTTTGTGCATTAGGAAATACTCTGGAAGAGAGTTGGCAAAGATTAGTTGCTGGTAAATCTAAAATTCGTCTGTGTCAACCTTTCCCAGAGTTGCCAACACTTCCTTTAGGGATGATTAATACTAGTCCATATCAGTTAGCAGATTTAACTAAATTGATTGTTTTATCTGCTTTGGAGGATGCTAAGTTAGCTCCTCCTCTTTTAGATTGTGCTGTGGTGATTGGTTCAAGTCGTTCTCACCAGGGAATTTGGGAACAGATTGTCCAACAGATGTATAACGTAAATTGTCTTGACCCATCACGATTATTAGATAGCAAAATCTGGTTAGATACTCTACCTCACATGAATGCTATCAATGCTGCTCGAATTATCGGTTCAGTTGGTATAGTATTAGCACCGATGGCAGCTTGCGCTACGGGAATTTGGTCAATTTCTCAGGCTGTAGAATTAATTGCATCAGGAAAATGTCAACGAGCGATCGCAGGTGCAGTAGAAGCACCTATTACTCCTCTGACAATCACTGGTTTTCGGCAAATGGGTGCTTTAGCTAAAACTGGTGTATATCCTTTTGATAAAAATCGCCAAGGTTTGGGTTTAGGAGAAGGAGGAGCTTTATTTATTCTGGAATCTGCAAAACTAGCCAAGGAAAGGAAAGCCAAAATATATGGGCGTATTCTCGGTTTTGGTCTAACTGCTGATGCTTATCATCCCAACCAACTTCACCCAGAAGGCAAAGGAGCGATCGCTGCTATCAAACAATGTTTACATCGCAGCAAAATTATACCCAAAGACATAGATTATATTCATGCTCACGGTACTGCAACTCAGTTAAATGACCGGGTAGAAAGTTTAGTTATCCAAGAATTATTCTCAGACCAAGTTTACGTTAGCTCTACTAAAGGCGGGACAGGACATACCATCGGAGCTTCGGGAGCTTTGGGTGCAGCATTTTCCTTAATGGCATTGAAATATCAAACATTACCCCCGTGTGTAGGTTTAAGTAATCCTGAATTTGATTTGAATTATGTGAAAAAAGCTTATATTACTAGGGTTCAACGGGTAATGTGCTTTAGTTTTGGTTTTGGCGGACAAAATGCTGTTATTGCCATGTCCGTTTAAATTATCCAGCAAGAGGAGAGTATTTCATTTAGGGGAGAACAAGGAAAGCTTTTTAATCAAATTACTAAAAAAATTACAATAATTAAATTTTTGTTATAGATAAAAATATCATCGTTTCATCACATTTTTCCTAGTATCTGATTTAATATCTAAATTATTTCCACACAATAGGTCATCAGACAGTCGCTTTTACTGCAACTAGACTTCATAATAAAAGTAGATAAATCTTAAAAAATATTAATAATGTTGGTGTACTCCTCCGGCTTATCCAAAGTAAAACACTTAATTAAAGAAACTATACTTTTTGGGAATGAACCGACACCAGAATTAATGGCGATTCTGAGCGTTTATTTTGTCCAAGGCATTTTAGGCCTAGCAAGATTAGCCGTCAGTTTTTTTCTAAAAGATGAATTAGGCTTAAGTCCAGCCCAAGTTTCAGCCTTATTCGGAATAGTTGCTTTGCCTTGGATAATCAAGCCAGCATTTGGCTTCCTATCAGACGGTTTACCAATTTTTGGATATCGCAGACGACCTTACCTGATTTTGTCAGGTTTCTTAGGAGCCATCTCTTGGATTCTTTTAGCAACCGTAGTGCATACAAATATCGGTGCAACCTTTGCGATCGCTTTGGGTTCTTTATCAGTTGCTGTTAGTGACGTGATAGTAGACTCTCTGGTAGTAGAGAGGGCTAGAGTAGAGTCACAAGCACAAGCTGGTTCCTTGCAGTCTGTGTGTTGGGGTGCTTCTGCAGTGGGTGGTTTATTAACTGCTTACTTTAGTGGCATGCTGCTAGAGCATTTTAGTACCCGAACAGTCTTTTGGATTACCGCTTCTTTCCCACTGTTAGTTTCTTCAGTTGCATTTTTGATTACTGAGTCTCCTTCTAATAAAGACGATGGAGGAGATAACAATAACTTTCAAAATGTAAAGGATCAATTCAAGCAATTGAGACAAGCAATAAGTCAAAAAGCAATTTGGTTACCAACGGCATTTGTATTTATTTGGCAGTCTACACCTACATCAGAATCTGCTTTTTTCTTTTTTACTACCAATGAGTTGCATTTTCAACCAGAATTTTTAGGTAGAGTGCGTCTTGTAACTAGCATTGCTTCTTTAGTTGGTATATGGATTTTTCAGCGTTTCTTGAAAGCTGTGCCTTTTCGAGTAATTTTTACTTGGAGTACCGTTATTTCAACAGTTTTAGGCATGAGTATACTGCTACTAGTAACTCATGCTAATCGTAGTCTAGGTATAAACGATCATTGGTTTAGTCTAGGTGATAGCTTAGTTTTAACCGTTATGGGTCAGATTGCTTATATGCCAGTATTGGTTTTAGCCGCTAGATTGTGTCCACCGGGGGTGGAGGCAACTCTATTTGCTTTGTTGATGTCAGTTTCAAATTTAGCCGGTCTAATTTCTCATGAATTAGGTGCTTTGTTAATGCATTTACTAAAGGTGACAGAAACCAATTTCGACAATCTATGGTTATTGGTTACAATCACTGGTTTGAGTACTTTGTTGCCCTTACCATTTATAAACTGGCTACCTGCTGCGAGTACTCAAAAAGCTGATGAGGCAAAATTACCTGTATATGAGCCAGTGAGCATCCTAGAAGCTGAGCCAATACCTTCTGAAAGCATAGTTTAAGGGACTTTTAATTGATTCGATACTCAATTTTTAAGGTGCTGAGCAGTATAACCTTACGGTAATTCTAAGTGTTTAACGATAGCGCTCCGGCTCCATTATTCGGAAATAATCAAATTGAAGTATTTATCTTTTAGTGTTTCCTAAACAATTTATGAAAAGCATGATATACATTCAGGATTAAAAGTTTGCTTTCTATTTTGCTCGAATAGTAATTTGTAGAATAAATAAGTAAGTTGGTGTAAAAGTTTCAGAATCTTGTATACATTATCTTCCATGAAAGTAGATCAAAAATTCACAGGTAGTAGTCAATGTTTTAGAATATTATTTTTAGCATTTTTTTACAGAGAATTGGGATGATATAAAAATGTATAAAACTTAAATTATCCTTGTGAATTCTTAAATTATCAGCAAATAAAACTGTTCTCAAATCAATTTTTATAAGAATATGCAGATCATTCCTAATTCAAAAATTACATCTACTACTACAGAGAAATCTTACACCCGTTCGGATTGGCAGGGTGGTTATAAGTCTTTAAAAGAAGAGTTTGACTACTGGATTGATGATATCGAAGGAGAAATTCCTTCAGACTTACATGGAACTTTGTTTAGAAATGGTCCTGGATTATTAGATATTGGCGGACAATCTATCCAGCATCCATTTGATGGAGATGGAATGATTTCTAGAATTACTTTTGCTAATGGAAAAGCGCATTTTCGTAATCGCTACGTACATACAGAAGGATATATAAAAGAGAAAGAGGCTGGTAAAATTCTATATCGAGGAGTTTTTGGTACTCAAAAACCTGGTGGTTGGATAGCTAATTTCTTAGATTTTAAAAATAAAGAAATTGCTAATACAAACGTTATTTATTGGGGTGACAAACTTCTTGCACTGTGGGAAGCATCTGAACCATATAGGTTGAATCCAGAAACTTTAGAAACTTTAGGAAAAGAATATTTTAATGGTGCATTATCCGAAGGGGATTCATTTTCAGCACATCCACGCTTTGACCCTAGTTCTAGTTGGAATTCTCAAACGAATGATGGGGAACCATGTTTAGTTAACTTTTCTATCAAACCGGGGTTATCTACAACCATTAATCTATATGAATTAGATATAAAAGGTAATATTGTGAGCAAGAGGGCGCATAATGTCCCTGGTTTTGCTTTCATTCACGACTTCGTAATTACTCCTAACTATTATATATTCTTCCAAAATCCAGTTACATTTAACCCTTTTCCTTTTGCATTAGGAATACGTGGTGCAGGAGAATGTGTAAAATTTCAGCCAGGTAAATCAACTCGTATTCTTATTATTCCTCGCAACTCCGAAGCTGGAGAAATAGAAGCTCTTGAAACTAATTCTGGTTTTGTTTTTCACCATGCAAATGCTTTTGAGAAAGACGATGAAATTATAGTTGATTCTATTTGTTATGAAGATTTACCAGAAGTAAAAGCAGAAAGTGATTTTCGACAGGTTAATTTTGAAAATCTTAAACCTGGTCAATTGTGGCGATTCAAAATTAATCTTGCAAAGAATAGTATAGAAAAGAAATTGATTGAAAGTCGTTGTTGCGAGTTTCCTAGCATTAATCCTCAAAACGTTGGACGCGAATATCGATATATATATATAGGTGCAGCCCATGATTTACAAGGTAATGCACCCCTGCAAGCATTTCTCAAGCTCGATCTAGAAACAGGTGAAAGACAGCTTTGGAGTGCAGCACCAAGAGGTTTTGCTGGAGAACCAATTTTTGTAACCCGTCCTAATGCGGCTTCTGAAGATGACGGTTGGATATTAGCTTTAACTTATGATGCAGGCAATGATCGCTCAGATGTAGTGATATTGAATGCCAAAGATTTGACTAAGGGACCTATTGCCAAATTGCATTTGAAACATCATGTTCCTTATGGTTTACATGGGAATTTTGTTTCTGAGGTATTTATTTAAATAATTTAAATTATTCAAATACTTATCATTGATATACTCCCACCCATAAATGTGGTGGGATTCTGAGACAAAGCGTGTAGATAGGGGGAAAAGTCCTCAGAACTTATTAATAAAAGCCATTTCGGGAAAAGTCAGGTTGATTTAGTTGATTTAACTGTGAGTGGCTCAAACAACACAAACACGTTGACATATACCTTTGCAAGCAACGATATAATGAGGGGTTGAGCTTATCCCGAATAATGGTTAATAAGGTTTTTAGTGTCATACACCTAGCGGGTATTATGACAATTGCGTAATTCTTGGAATTCTGTCCTTACATTTAGCAATATTTAACTTTATTCTTATTTGTCAATATACATAAGAAATAGCACTTGTCAAACATGGGAAATAAATCATTGTTTGATGTAGTTTTAATTACTATAGAATTTACCAAACTTAATAATTAGGATTAAAAAAATTTCTGCTTTTCAAAGCTTGTAATATGCTTTTCATAAAAATATCAGGTTAATAGGTTAATTTTAGCTGGTTACTAACCCAATATTTTGAAAATAATTTATACGGCTCTACAGATTATAAAATATTATAATACATCTAAATCACCTGTAATCTCGTACTTAAATAGGAATATTTCTTAGTTATTCAAATAAATTAACTTTTGTAAATTAAATATTACGAATTATGCATACAAAATTTTTATAAATTTTTGCTAATTGAATCTATTTTCTTCTTGTTTACTTATAAATCAATGAATTCTCCAAATTTTCATACATCTTAGGTAGCTACAATAAAATAATTACTTCTGTAGAAATTACTCCGGTATTGACCGAAACAATTCAAAATTCCGGTATTCAAAATTCAAAAGAAGATAAAGTTTTGTTAATTGAATAATTTAGCGATGCTACCTCGGCGAATCGCATTGCCTTGAGGATCGGCACCAAGAGAAATACAAGCCTCTCCCTGAAAAGAATTCTTTATTCCAAGATCTTCCCTAAAAGGTTCTCCAAAAACCCGCTACTTACTCGCTCCTAAAAGAGTCTGTGCATACTTTTAGTCAAAATATTGGCACTGCCATTTATATAGCTCGAACAGTAATATTTATCTTTTGTCCGATACAATCCACCCTTGACTCTTGTGCCAGAGAATTTGGGCTTGATCGGATTGTCGGCATTATAAACAGTTATGGAATCTTGGTCGTAAAACTGGCACGAGGAGTATAACTTTCCTCTTGCTTAATATACTCAATTCCATATCGAGAGTAGAGTGCTTCAAATTTGCGTCTCAACTGCCAAAACGATATCTGAGTAAAGTTCTGATTATTAAAATGCCCAATATTAATCCCTTGTTCGATGCCTAGGTGTTACCCAACTATCAATTTTCCTATGTGTTGTTATTTAATTAAAATTATTGATTCAAACTCATTGCTGCTAAAACAGCTTTTTGACTGACATCTTTGTAAATGGAATCTAAATATTTCGTTACCAAATCAGCAGATGTCATATTAGCAACTTTCTCCTCATCTTTTGCTAAAGGTATGGAACCAAGAACATCTATAACAGTTTCATTAACTGTAGGTGATATCACAACTAAAGAGGATTCTAAAGGTTCGCTGTAATTCCAATATTGATCTATTTTAATTGGTTCAAATTTAATAGATTCAGATGGAATTAATAAAGATTCAGTGTCTTCAACTTGACAAACTTGTGTTGCAATTTGTTCTGTATTTTCTACCTTTGTGCTTTCTTCAAAGTCTTGACTTGAATCTTTTTGACCCACATCTTCTTTACTTAAACTTTCTTCAATAAAATCCTCTGGCTTCATGCCACTACGAAATAGACGTAAATAATTAATTATTTGCCTTTTACTACACCCCCGTAATTGAAACAGTACAAATGGGTCTTCACTAAAGCGATCGCCTAATTCATAGTAGATAGCTGCTATGTGTTTGCAGGGGTTAGCTTTATCTGGACAAGTACACCGACTCCTTACGTCTGAAAGGGTGAAGGGGAATAGAGATAAACCATTTGCAGTAAATACTTCTTCTATATTTTGCGGCATTTCTCCAGCTAATAATTTAGCAGGAATAATGGCTCTACTTGACATGGTTTCAATAATAAAACCCCATTCCTCATTGCTAAATGATTCTAAGAAAAGAGAAACAGTATAAGGTTCAGGTTCGCTACCTTGAACTTTTGCAATAACTTTTGCTCCTTGAAATTCAATACTGAGAATATTACCCTGACGAGCATAGTTTCTTCCTCTTTCCAAACGCTTTTTAAAACGATAGGAATCTAATAATTCTAGCCACCTTTGCGTCCACCATTCTCTACTTGCTTGTAATGTTGTGTATTCAGTCATTGTCAATTATCAGTTGTTAGTTAACTAGGGTTTGATACTGCTAAACCTGTACTTAAGTAGTCGAACAAAATTATCTAGATATTTTACTGCTTAGTCATATAGTTTTTTCCTATTCACTATTCCCTATTTATAAAGCAAACAAAATATTTAATTAATGCAGGCACAAGTATTTATCAATTATTAACTATGACCCTTCCCAAACTTACTTTTCCTCATCCTCAATCACCGCATTACGATCGAGTATCAATAAATCTCTAAGGGCATCAGTATCAAGTTCTGTTAACCACTCTTCACCTGTACCCACGACTTGTTCTGCTAACTGTTTTTTACTTTCAATCATGTCGTGAATTTTTTCTTCCAAGGTACCCGTACAGACAAACTTATGAACCTGTACATTACGGGTTTGACCGATACGGAATACTCTATCAGTAGCTTGATTTTCAACTGCTGGATTCCACCATCTGTCAAAGTGAAAGACATGATTCGCACGAGTTAAATTCAAACCTACACCACCTGCTTTCAGAGATAAAATCATTACTGGTGGTGCTTGGGGGTCATGCTGAAATCTATCTATCATTTCCTCCCGTTGTTTTTTGGAAGTGCTACCGTAAAGGAAAAATAGCTCTTTGTTTAAATATTTTTCCAGGTATGGTTTAAGAAGTTTACCCCACTCCGCAAATTGAGTAAAAATCAAAGCGCGATCGCCGGAGGTGACAATTTCTTCCAACATCTCTTCTAAACGTTGTAATTTCCCTGAGTTATTACTTTCGAGCTTTTTGGCTTTCTGATATTGAGCGGGGTGATTACAGATTTGTTTGAGTTTGATTAGCAGCCCTAAAATCATTCCACGACGTTGTAATCCGGATGCTGATTCGATTTCTACTAAAGAATCATCGACTACTTTTTGATACAGTTGTGCTTGAGATGGGGAAAGGCTACAGAAGACGTTATTTTCCTGTTTTTCTGGTAAATCCTGAATGATATCTTTGTCAGTTTTCAGACGACGCAGGATAAATGGTTGTACTAGCGATCGCAATTGATGCAAAGATTTAGCGTCGCCATATTTTTCAATCGGCATTGCAAATCGTCTCTGAAAAAATTGCTTGTTACCTAAATATCCGGGATTGAGGAAGTCTAAAATAGACCATAACTCTTTTAATCTATTTTCTACTGGAGTTCCGGTTAAGGCAATACGAAAGTTTGCTTCCAATTCTCGTACAGCTTGGGATTGTTTTGCTTCAGAATTCTTAATATTTTGGGCTTCATCTAAAACAATTCCTTGCCAAGATACTTTTTGTAATGATTTTAAATCACGATATACCAGTGAATAACTAGTAACTATCAAATCGTGTTTTTTGGCAGCTTCTTGGAATTTCTTACCTTTGGGACGTTTATCACCGTGATACTGCAACACTGTTAATACAGGGGCAAATTTTCTCACTTCTCTTTCCCAGTTTCCAATTACAGAGGTGGGGCAGACAAGTAAGGTGGGGTTTTCTAAATTATTATTCTCTTTAAGGTGTAGTAAAAAAGTAATGAACTGAATGGTTTTACCCAAACCCATATCATCAGCTAAACAAGCACCTAAATTCCAGCGTTCTAAAAAGGCTAACCAGGAGAATCCCCTTTTTTGATAGGAACGTAATTCACCTTGGAAGTTTTCAGGTACGGGTAAATTTTCCAGAGATTGGTTATTAGTTAAAGTTCCAATCAATTCTTTTAATGAACCATTAGCTTCAAAATTAACTACGGGTAACTTATCAATAGTTTGAGTATCTCCCGTACCCAAACGCAAAGCATCTTCTAAAGTAATGGTGATTTCTTCTCCCTTACGGGTTGATTTTTTCCCATTCAGACGAGAATCAAAGAAAGATTGAGCTGTTTTAATATCTTGCTCTCGTAACTCTACCCATTCCCCGTTAATTTCTACCAAGGGGCTATTCTTAGCTACTAAGGAATCAAATTCTTCTTTACTTAAGGTTTGTCCCCCAATAGCTAATTCCCACTTAAAATTAAGCAAACTTTGTAAACCTAGACTTTCCTGTTTTTTGCGGGAAGTTTGAGCTGTTACCTTCAAACCCAAACGGTTTGCCCACCCTTCTCGATTAGCTAAAGAAGCAGGTAATATTACTCCTAAGCCATTATCTTCAAAACGCCAAGTTACAGCCTTAATAAACTCATAAGCTTGCTGAGGATTGAGGGTACAAAATTTCGGATATTCAGTATCTAAACTAGGAATGATCACAGGATACAGACGGGAAGCTAAACCCAAACCTTGTAAAAAGCTCTCTTGAGGCTGTTTAATAATTCTTTCTTGATAATCAAAGCTTTCAACTGGATGCTTCCAAATTGTTTCCGCATCTACTAAAAAATCTGGGTTATCAGTTGCTTGCAAACAATAACTTAAAATCCAATCTGTTCCCTTTTGAGGGGGATGTAACTCAAAAGCAGTGCGAAACTCCCTTTTTTCCGCTAGCTGGTATTGTAAAGGCATTTTCCAAGCCTTCAGAGCCGCATTCAACCTTTCAATAGCGATCGCATCAGCCTTTACTAGATTAGAATCACTAGTCAAGCTTTGTAACCACTGACGTACTACAAAGGGTAAAGAAGCAATCAGCCTGGTTTCAGCAGCACCCAAGGCATTTACCATCTTTCTAACTTGCGCATCTACGGAATAATTCAGAAAGTCAATAATTAATTCTTGAGGAGATGATGGCAAATTTAGATACCATTCACCAAAATTTTCCACATCAGCCACATCAGCTTCTTGCTGGTACATCCTACAGGCTACAGGCATTAAACGGGAGAATTTTTCCAGTCGAGTACTATCAACCGCACTATCCAATAATACTTGCCATCGGGCTGTGGCATCCGTATCTAAATCTTTTTGAATAATCGGTAAAAATTTACATCTGGCAATTAAATCAAAACTCCAGCGAGCCATCTGAGACCAAAAACCTAAATCTCCACCGACAAAGGCGTTTTCTTCTTCACTTAAATTCAAAGGTACAGATCCAAGTAATTGATTAGCCTGCTCGGAATTTAGAAGCAAACCAGATACTTTCCAGGGGTGCAAAAATACATTAGATGTATCTACTTCCCAAATATCCCCATAATTTACTGGCAATATAGGTATTGGTGGAATTTTTTTACTAGTAGTCTTTTGACTAGAAGTTTTTTTACTAGCGGTCTTCTTAGCAATAATAAATTGAGTCGGTAAAGCGATTACCTTTTGAGTAGTAGGTAAATTATTCAAATACTCATCAGCAGATGCTCCTTTGCCCCGATTGATAACCTTACTACCATAGTATTCTTCAGATGTTGGAAAATTATCCAATCTTAATTGATGAGAACGAAGACACTCTAATAATTCCTCTTGAGCGATCGCTGCGTCATAATTTAAGATACTCGAATCCAATTCAATAACCTGCTTAGATAAGCTTTGCCATTTTTCTCCCCAAAGGAATAAAAAATTCTGATGATTTTCAACGATCCAAATACCATGTAAAATTGCCATTCCTTAACTACTCAAATATCATTAAGACCTAATATTTTTTGACCTAGAAGAACCAAAGTCTCTAGGGAAACCAGAACTTGGTAATCTTTTCCTTCCCGCAAATGTAGAAGTATCTATGTGATGGAATATTCCTAAAAAGCTTATACATGTCAGTTCCTTCACTTCAATTGAAAATTATTAATACCTTACGGGAAGTCCTGCAAAGAGCAAAATTCGTGCATACTCAGCGAAAACCTTTCCAACAAACAAGATATTCGCTTTCGCGAGAAGCAAGCTACAAAATTATTACTTAAGCATTATTTGCAACTACGTAATTTAGATTGACATTACCAGCTCTTTTTTATATATTCTCTCTCCTGTGCCAAATTCCGATTTGGAAGCGAGTACAGTAATTAAGTAAATAAATTACTCTTTCAAATCGATAAAAACGCTATCTAACAAGTGTTTTGTTATTTTGAGAGGTTGCCAAATACTATCTTGAATTTTACATTTTAAATTTTGAATTACCCGTAGCAGTACTAGCCCCTTAATTAATTGAAAAGTTTATTTCCTATTTTAAAGAATTACCCACAAAGGAAAAATTTAATAATCTTTATCTTTAGTATTATTAATTTATTGTTAGATAAAACAATACAATAAAATCCAGCAAATAAATTATTGTTTCTCAATCATCAGTTTATTTCATGCAATTTCCCATCCATAGTAATTTAAAAAATGATGCCAAAGTCGAACTAGACTATATGCATCCCCAAGAAGCAGAAAAGGTAAGGGAATTATTAAATATTATTATTTTGTCAGGAAACAGCTATCCTCAAACTAATCCTTTAGACCAGACAGAATTTTACAGCTACTGGATGCAGGGTAAATCCTATGTGGTCAGGAAATTGGAAAAAACTGTGACACAAGTACTAGGAGCATTTTTCATCAAACCAAATTTCCCTGGAAGGTGCAGTCATATTTGCAATGCTGGATTTATTGTAGACCCAGAATGGCAAGGTCAAGGAATAGGTCGCTTAATGGGAAAAACAATGCTCGAAGCAGCAGCAAATCAAAAATATCAGGGAGTCATGTTAAATTTAGTGTTTGAAACCAATATACCTTCTGTTAGACTTTGGGAATCTTTAGGGTTTAATACCATTGGTCGCATTCCTCAAGGTGTATTGCTTAAAAGCAGGCAGATGGTAGATGCTCTGATAATGTATCGCCCTGTTGGGTGAATCACTTGTTTACCTTTGTGTGCAAATAACCAGCAATAGTATAGAAATGTTAGGATTGCCACAGAGAGAGAATAGCGTGCATAGAAGGAAAAAGAACTGAATGGAAGAGTTTGAGAAGTCAATATCCTTTGACGGAAGGGATATTCGACTGAAGTTCGGCTCACTTGCACCCCAGGCTGGTGGGTCTGTTTTGATACAATCTGGGGAAACATCAGTATTAGTCACAGCGACGCGATCGCCGGGAAGAGAAGGTATCGATTTTTTACCTTTAACAGTAGATTACGAAGAAAGATTATACGCCGCAGGTAGAATTCCTGGTGGAATTCTCAGACGTGAAGGTCGTCCCCCAGAAAGAGCAATTCTTACTAGTCGTTTAATCGATCGTCCGCTACGTCCCTTATTTCCCTCCTGGTTGCGAGACGATCTACAAATTATAGCCACTACTTTATCTGTAGATGAACAAGTACCACCAGATGTTTTAGCCGTTACTGGTGCAAGTATTGCTACTTTAATTGCCAAAATTCCTTTTGACGGTCCAATGGCAGCCGTGAGAGTTGGTTTAGTGGGTGATGATTTTGTCATTAATCCTACCTACAGTGAAATTAAAGCTGGTGACTTGGATTTAATTGTTGCAGGTACACCTTACGGTGTAATTATGGTAGAAGCAGGAGCAAACCAGTTACCTGAACAAGATATTAATGAAGCGATTGAATTTGGTTACGAAGCAGTACAGGATTTAATTGCAGCCCAACATGAATTCATGGATGATTTGGGTATCGAAATCGTTAAAGAAGAACCACCAGTCGTCGATGAATCCTTAGACGAATTTATTAGCGATCGCGCAACAGATGAAATTAAGAATATTCTTTCCCAGTTTGAATTCGGTAAGAATGAGCGTGACGCAGCTTTAGATGAAGTTAAGGCTAAAATAGCTGATGAGATTGAAGAATTAGATGAAGAAAATCCGATTCGAGTTGCTGTTTCAAGCAATAGTAAGGTATTAGGAAATACCTTTAAGAGCATCACCAAAAAACTGATGCGACGACAAATTGTAGAAGATGGAGTCCGGGTTGATGGTCGCAAGTTAGATGAAGTGCGTCCAGTATCTTGTGAGGTAGGAATTTTACCGAAACGTGTTCACGGTTGTGGCTTGTTTAATCGAGGACTAACACAAGTTCTCTCTACTTGTACCCTTGGTACGCCAGGAGATGCTCAGTCACTACCTGATGATTTACAATCAGAACAAGAAAAGTATTATCTGCACCACTATAATTTTCCTCCATTCTCTGTAGGAGAGACCAAACCATTACGTGCACCTGGACGTAGAGAAATCGGTCACGGAGCCTTAGCAGAAAGAGCTTTACTAACAGTATTGCCCTCAAAAGAAGAATTTCCTTATGTTCTTCGGGTAGTCTCAGAAGTTCTTTCCTCTAATGGTTCTACTTCTATGGGTTCTGTCTGTGCTTCAACACTGTCATTGATGGATGCCGGTGTACCAATCAGCAAACCTGTGAGTGGTGCTGCAATGGGACTGATTAAAGAAGGTGAAGAAATACGAGTACTTACTGATATTCAGGGTATTGAAGATTTCTTAGGAGATATGGATTTTAAAGTCGCCGGAACTGATAGTGGTATTACTGCTTTGCAGATGGATATGAAAATTTCCGGTTTATCTTTAGATGTAATTGCTCAAGCTGTTAATCAAGCCAAAGGGGCAAGATTACACATTTTAGATAAAATGCTGGCTTGCATAGATCAACCTCGCGAGGAAATGTCACCATATGCACCCCGCTTACTCAGTATTAAAATTGACCCAGATATGATTGGTTTGGTTATTGGACCAGGCGGTAAAACTATCAAAGGAATTACTGAGGAGACTGGTGCAAAAATCGACATCAATGATGATGGGACAGTTACAATTTCTGCTTTAGATGAGTCTAGAGCTAGAAAAGCCCGTGGAATCATTCAAGGTATGACTCGTAAGCTTAATGAAGGTGACGTTTACGTTGGTAGAGTTACTCGCATTATTCCTATTGGAGCATTTGTTGAGTTTTTACCTGGAAAGGAAGGTATGATTCACATTTCGCAACTTGCGGATTACCGAGTTGGTAAAGTTGAAGATGAAGTTGCTGTTGGTGATGAGGTAATAGTTAAAGTAAGAGAGATTGACAATAAAGGTAGAATCAACCTTACCCGCTTAGGTATTCATCCCGATCAAGCTGCTGCTGCAAGAGAACAAGCAACTGTTAATCGGTAATTCTCGATATGGTTGGTTTTGGGTTTGAAGTCGTAACAAATCTAAAATCATTTTTCGGATGGGGTTAGCTCAACCCCACTGATTAAAATCAAATCAAGAATGTATAAAATTAGTAATCAAAATATGGCTTCCATCACTTTTAACACCAAGAAAAAACTAAATGATTTGATTGGTAATAATTTGGTGATGGAAATCAAGTAATTGTAAGGATAATCAAAATCTTTGTTTTATATTGAGCTTGATTTTTAACCTTACATTTATAATTGTATAATTGCAGCAGTAAATTTGAATTATATACAGTTATTCTAATTAATTTCTGTGAAATTCAATTAGTCTGAAATGCTTTTAGAATAAGAATTTAATGAAGGATGAAAAGAATAGTTTTTATTAAAGGTAAGTAAATAGGTATTTATAAACTTGTTTTTACAAATGTTTGTAACTATACCCGAAACTAAGTTAAACCTAGGGAAACACAGCAATTACAAATATTTTATATGTTTTATATTTATATTATATTTTTCGCCATATAGTTGGTTTTATTTTTATCCAACTACTTTTATAGCAATGTTATTATATTGATTTATTTTGTAAATCACTCTAAGAAAATAAATGAAATTTAGTTTTTCCTAAATACAGATAACTTTAATATTTGATTTTTGATTTAATTCTTAAAAACTATGTAATTACTCGTTTAAAATTCATTCAAAGTTTCTTTTTAGATAAATATTCTATATCAAAATATTATTATGCATTTCTATTATTTTTGAATATACTTCATTTTCACTCTTAATTATTCTTCTCGTCAAACTTAATAGGTTTTTGTTAATTAAGCTCTTAGAATTCATACTTACTATGTTTTCCAAAAAAATACATAGGTGAGATAAAAGTGAAGACATTGCCTTGAGAGTATTTCCCGACTTGTAAAGAGTGTATATATATGTTGGTATGTTGATGTTATCTTCGCTTTAATGCCATTTTCTTAGTAGGAGTGTAATCATTTATAACCCTAGAAATACAGCGTTATGCAAATTATACTAAAAGTCATGCTCTCACGGGCTATAAAAGCACTCAAAACCAGCATATCATATGCGCAAGTGTAGGACACACTAACAATAATCAAACCAGATTCCTAGAGTAAAAAGACAATAAAAAAACTATGATTTGTTGATATAAATTTAAATTCATATTCAATTTATACCGAGAATTTGCTATAAATTAAAGAAATTGTTTGTTCATATAGTCTGCTTTGAACTCAATCCCTATATAAAGAACTGTGAGTGCAAAACGACTGCCAGAAACTATAGCCCACGTAAGGATTGTCCGACAATCTTGGCAAAATGGAATTATTGAAGGTGAAGTTAGCGCAGGTGATTTTGAATGGAAATTTCAATGGCATTTTCGCCAAAGTTCACTGTTAGTCAAGCCGTCTCAAGGTCGCGCTTTAATTAAAGAACCTCTGAGCCGCTTTCTTGAACAAAAAGATTATCAATTAGAGCCAGGAGGAGATTACGCCTTTACTATTAGAGCAGAATTATAAGCTGCACATAACACATTCATTAATTTTTTTTATAAAGATGGGTGATTTCAGTTTTTCTAAGCTGCTTTTCTCAATTTAATGATTATCAATATTTAAGACAAAACTTTAAGACACCTCTGTTAAACGATTTAAATATCTCTCAATTAGTAAGATGGCAACAATATCATCTATCGGTCTAGGTGGTTGGCGCATACCTTTAGGCATAAGCTTAGATAAACCTTTGGGAGGGTACATTATCCAATAGCGATCGCGTGCTTCTAAGCTTGTGTAGCGTTCATCTACCAAAATTATGTTTAATGGTTCTTTTAGTTCATCGGACAAACTTTTTTTCCATTTTCGAGCCGTAGTTTGATCACCCATGATTAGCAGTGATATAGGATACTTATGGCGAAGTTCTTCTACTGTAAGAACAGCGGCATCTGCCTGTATAACCTGGTGATAATGTAGTTGTCTATCTAAACTCATGACCGCTACACCACACTTATCACGTCCGGGGTCAAATCCTAAAATAAATGGTTGTGTAGGAGAAAATTCACCACGGTTCATATTAATTAAACAGTAATCAAGATGTGTAGTTCAGATATGAATTATCTTACAATTGATGCTGGTAATTGGTAATGGGGTGACAAAACAAAAGTTTAAAGGAAATAGCTGGACTATTTTCTATTTTCCCAGTACCTAGGGCTTATATTTTGGATTTTCTACTTTATGTTCCTACTCCCTCTAGATTTCAAAAAGAAGTATTATGCAAGAGTAAATGTAAAAATAGCTACTTTTTTTATCAGTAATCGATATTAAGTACTAAAGATTATTTGACCATCGCTAATGACAAGAAATGTAACTTTTAATGGACCAGAAGTATAAGTATCTTGAGCGGCAACAGCCCTAATTTCAACTGGTCGATTATAGCGCCTAATTTGTCCTAAAAAACGTATAAAACTTGTATCTATTTGAATACTTTCCCAAATTCCAGCATTACGAGCGCGAAATTCTGAAGCGTAAATCAACTGTTGTATTCTTTCTTGCAACTGGTCAAAATTTATCTTCTGAGGGTTTGCATTAATTGTTGCAAGCACTTCTCCCTTATAAAAAACTCTCTGATTCAATGATGTATCAGTGAAAATATCAATATTTTTCTCACCCCTGACATAGTTTCCAGCAGAGAAAACTCTCATTACATATTCTCTACCATCACCTATTCTTTTACTCAACTCTTTGATTTGATCTTGATTTAATTGAATAATTGACTTTGCTGCTGGGTTAGAACCAGGTTCGGTTAACTCTATTTTGGCATTGCGATTAGCATCCTGTAATAGCTTTAAGACGACTTGACGAGATGTTAAAGGTGGTTGAACTCTAACAACTGCTGCAGCTAGTACCTGACCGCGAAATAAAGCCAGTTTACCTAAGCGAAAGTCACGGTTAGATTGTCCTAATTTTGCTAGTTGCTGTTGCAAAAAGTTTTGTCGCTTTTCCAGCTGCTTGAGTAAAGCTTCCCGTTGAGCGATTACTTTCTCTCGCGACCCTATTTCCAGATTACGCTTTTGAATCAAGTTATCCAACTGCGCAATCTTGCGATCGCGCTCTTCAATTGATTTCTGACGTTTACTTAATTCGCGATCGCGCTCTTCGATTAATTCCTGACGTTTACTCAATTCGCGATCGCGCTGCTGAATTTCTGTTTTGCGTTGAGCCAATTCGCGGTCACGTTTATCGATCGCTGCTTGAGCATCAGCTATTGCCTGTTTTGCTTCTTGATAGAGTTTTTCTCGCTCTGCTTGAAGTCGTTTAATTTCTGCTAATTGTTTGTTTCTTTCGTTATAAACGCTTTGTAATTGTTTGAGCGCTCTACGATACTGTATAACTACTTGACCCAATTGAGAGCGAGTACCTTGTAGCTGCTTTTGAGTTTGAGCTTGTTTGGTAATAGTAAGATTTAACTGCTTTTGAGTTTCTTTCTGTTTAGTATTTGCTTTTTGCAAAAAACGGTCAATTTTTTTAAGTTCTTGTTGTGCATTCGCTCGTTCTTCTTTTGTTTGTTCTAACTCCTGCTCTACCTGATTTTTCTGTTGTTCAGTTACTTTAAGCTGCTCTCGCTTGCGTTTAAGGTCTTTCTGAATATCTTCCAACTCAAATACACCTTTACGCAATCCATCATCTACTAAAAATAAAATTCCTAAAGTTGATGCAGAAATACCGATTCCCGTAAAAATCGTTACTAGTACAGCTGTTTTTTTAGGACGCAGGTTAAAAAGTGAGAGGCGCTTTTTGCCAACCCGGGTGCCAATGCGATCGCCCACGGTTGCAATTACGCCACCCAAAATTAACACTGCAATAATCAGGATGTACCCGGCGTCCATGTTTATGAATTAGCGAAGTCTTTCCAGATACAGCCTACTACAACAGTCATTCTCTGTGGGAAGGAGGAAATTGGCAATAGCTGGAATTACTCATTGATTTTTCTATGAGCTTCCAGTTTTTTGCGGTAGGTAATCCATTTCAATAATAAAATAATAAACACTACCACTCTCTTCCTGCTTTTCTTCCTCCAACCATCATTCTAAGTGAACTGCCGACTTAGAGTTACAGGCTTATGAACTGTAATTTTCTTCTTGTGAATAGAAATCATCTTCTTCTCACGTAAATCTCCTAAGAGTCTGGTGACTGTAACGCGAGTAGAACCAATTGCTTCAGCGATCGCCTGATGGGACAGCTTTAAATCAATTGTGATTCCATCGGCACAAGGAACTCCGAAATCACGACAAAGAATCAATAAAAAGCTTACTAGCCTCGAACCCATATCTCGGTGTGCAAGGGTTTCAATCATCATCTCTGTCTGTAAAATTCGCGAGGAGAGACCCCGCAACATCAACATGGACAATTCCGGATTCTCCTTAAGTGCTTGTTCAACTTGTTCAATTGGAGCCGATAGCAATTCCACAGGCGTAAACGCCACTGCATGGTAAAACCTATCTGACTTATTCCCTGTTAGCAAAGATAAAACACCAAATACACTATTTTCCCGCAGCAATGCTACTGTTATTTCCTCTCCTGCTTCATACACCCTGGAAAGTTTGACTGCACCTTTCAAAAGAAAATAAACTCGTTCAGCAGGATCGCCGGGAAAAAAGATAGTTTTATTCCGTTCAAACGTCTCGACAACTGGTGGAAAAGCTCCAGTTGCCATCTGACGAAAAACATTTGCTAGGGCCTTATCTTGTGTCACAATCATCTCCCTTCCCCTACCCAATGCCGGAAAAACAAAACAGATTACCTAAAAATACAATTGAAAATCGAGTTTGATATATCAAACTTTTTGTGATTTCCTATACTCAATGTCTTTTCCTTTTAACTGTTTGTTCATCATGATACATAATTTTTCATCTTTCGATCTACTTATTTTGATAGTTACTTACAAAATTTATATTTATCCGGTTTTATCAACAAAAAAACAAATATTTATCTAGATATGTTCAGATTATTTTAAGAAATAAATTCCAAAATCGCGCTATCTAGATAGCTACAAGGTACTTAGAATGAATGTATGAAAATAATTTTTTATTATTTTTAGATTGTGTTTCCCGATAATTATTTACTATTGCTACGGAAGATTTGTAGGAATTATTAGTTCCTGACAAATTATAGAATTCTATACTTGTTTAAAACATTTATTTGAAATATCGAGTCAAAAATTTACTCAAAACCTTACTTCAAACTAGTCTCAGATTCTAGTATGCTCAAGCATGATTATGATGTTTAACAATTTATATGCTGGATCTTAATGGGAAAAATGCCTTAGTCACAGGTATTGCAAATAATCGCTCAATTGCTTGGGGAATTGCCCAACAGCTGCATAAAGCTGGCGCAAACTTAGGTATTACTTATCTACCTGATGAAAAAGGCAAAATGGAAAAAAAGGTGCGCGACTTGGTAGAACCTCTGAGTCCTAGTTTATTTCTTCCATGTAATGTTCAAGATAGCGAACAAGTCAAATCTACATTTGATACTGTTAGCCAAAAATGGGGCAAATTAGATACTTTAATTCACTGTCTTGCTTTTGCTAAAAAAGATGATTTGAGTGGTGAATTCAGTAGTACTTCTCTTGAAGGCTTTAAAACAGCTCTGGAAATAAGTACCTATTCTTTGATTCAATTAGCTGGTGCTGCGAAACCTTTAATGACTGAAGGTGGTAGCATCGTAACTTTGACTTATTTAGGTGGTGTTAGGGCAATTCCTAACTACAACGTTATGGGAGTTGCAAAGGCAGCTTTAGAATCTAGTGTGCGCTACTTAGCTTCAGAATTGGGTTCTCAACAAATTCGCGTCAATGCTATATCCGCAGGTCCAATCAGAACATTGGCTTCTTCTGCTGTTGGTGGCATCCTGGATATGATTCATCATGTAGAAGAAATAGCGCCTTTACGGCGTACCGTTACTCAATTAGAAGTAGGTAATACCGCAGCTTTTTTATGTAGCAATTTAGCGAGCGGAATCACTGGACAAGTTATTTATGTAGACGCAGGATATGAAATTATGGGAATGTAATAATTCCTATTTTACATTTATGGATATTTAGGAGCTGGGATAATTCCGGCTCCTAAGTAGCTGGTTGCTTAAAGTCAAAGAAGTTTGAGCACACATAGAAAATTTTAAGTCAAAGTCAGAAAATTAAGAATTGAATTAAATAAGGAATAGAGCATATCGTAGCCCAGTTTACAAATCTCCTATTTACTTTCTTTCTTAACTAACACTAAATTCATGCAAAATGATTTGTATCGGATGTAAATTCATTGAATAAAATTTCAATAACATCAGATAATCATATATAAATTAACCTTCAATAATCATGCAAATTAGCAATACTAATGAAAATCACTTAGAAAATTACGGGCAGACAAATTTTACTCCCCGTATAGCTTCAGTTAAACGTACTACAGGTGAAACTGATGTTCAGGTGGCGATTAATCTAGATGGTACGGGTAAATGTCAAGCAGCAACTGGCATTCCTTTCTTAGACCATATGCTACATCAGATATCCTCCCACGGACTTTTCGACTTGGATATACAAGCCAAAGGGGACTGGGAAATTGATGACCATCACACAAATGAAGATGTTGGTATTACCTTGGGAAAAGCTTTAGGAAAAGCATTAGGCGATCGCAAAGGTATTGTTCGCTTTGGTCACTTTCTTGCACCTTTAGATGAGTCTTTAGTGCAAGTAGCTCTAGATTTTTCTGGTCGTCCTCATCTAAGTTATGGTTTGCAAATTCCTACTCAAAGGGTAGGAAATTACGATACCCAACTAGTTCGAGAATTTTTTGTGGCGATAGTAAATCATAGCCAGATGACCTTACATATTCGTCAGATAGACGGTATCAATTCCCATCATATTATTGAAGCTACTTTCAAAGCATTCGCTAGAGCAATGCGAATGGCTGTTGAATTAGATCCTAGACGTATAGATATAATTCCTAGTTCTAAAGGTGTTTTATAGATTTTGAAGTGTCTACTTAGATAGATATATCTATATTCCTCTGAGTTTGCCATCTAGGATTTGAAAAACCAAGAACTTGAGAAAATAGCTGATTTAGATACTAAATGGTATTTTGTAAAACTTCAATTTTTGCTTAAGTATTAACCAAATGAAAGGCAAATCATCTATTATGTATCTTTTCCATAATCTTCTTGGCTCGGATAAAAGTCTATATAACCACTCTAGCCCAGCTTGACTCATCCATTTTGGTGCTCTTGTTTTATTACCTGCTTCAAAATCAATAGTGGCACCTATAGCTAGAAAAGTTTTGATATTTGGTAATCTGTCTTTGTACTTAAGAATCCATTTCTCCTGCTTTGGAGCACCTACACCAATTGCAAGCACTGTTGCTCCTGAATTATTAATTTTCTCAACAATTTCTAAACATTCTTGTTCTTTATTTTCAAATCCAAAAGTTGGAGAATGAACATCAACAACCATATTTCTTCCAACTAGATAATTTATATTATCCTGAGCAGATTTTGCTACACCCTCTGCTGCTCCTAAAAGAAAAACTTTCACCTCATTATCGTTCTGGTAATAGCGATAGAATTTGGGAAATAGATCAGAACCAGAGATTTTTTCTTTCAAAGGGGTACCAAGAAACCTTGATGCGTATATTAGTATTTGACTATCACAAACTTTGTAAGTTGCAGCATTATAAGCTACATAAAAGTCTTCATCTCTTTGTAACTTAATTAGGTGGTCCACATTAGGAGTAAAGACTATTCCACCTTCTTTAAGTTTTTTTAGTAACTCAATAGTAGAGAAATTATCAATAACTATGTTGAGTAATCTTACTTTTTTCATAGATGCTCATTATTCCCAAATCGTTATCAAATCAAAGTGATACATATTAATTGGATGCAATTATCTTCATACAAATGCGTTTAATAGATATATATTCTTGGAAAAACATTTAAGTAGAAGATTTGAAGATATATGACCTGTGAAGATAATGATGCAATACACTAGTGCTCTCATCTAAATTAGTACTATCAAGGTTACAGGAATATCTTACAGATATTAATTAGTACTGTTTAATCCCCAATGTTTAACTATTTAATCAATTAAAATCTATATCTTCTTCGTAAGAAGTATATTTTTGTCCAATTAACAGAAATTTTACAAAAAAACCTTATTCTAAAAAATATTTATAAAGACAACATAAAATCTTAAGTGATAACAGGTATTTTATGTAGAATATCAAACTTGACTTTCAATAAAGTTTATAAATTTGTAACCATTACAGGAATTCAGTTTAATTATTGGTAGGGGTCAATTATAAATAAAGCCAAAATGCCCGTTAGGAATATCAAGAGGGTTAATAAGTAAACTTATCAAACAGCATTTGTCAATAAGCAATAGTACTTAAGAATTACTCTAAAAACGAAATAATAAATATAATTTTTGTTTAAGCGTTAAATCGAAAGCTTAGAGCAAAATTTTTAATGTGTAATTCATTTTTTCGCTAAAAGCCAGTATAAAAGTTTATTCCATATCTTGTCTTAGCCTCACTTTTTAGGATAATTGCAAATTTACATAATTCATTTAATTTTAACTAGTCACGAATGTAATTATATACAAAGGTAATAAAGTAACTTTGTTTATTCACACTGCTTTTTAGGAGAACTTACACAAGGAGAGTTGCTCATTACGATGTCACTTACTTATAAGTCCTATTTACTGACCCTAGCTATTTTTTCAAAATTAAAACATGATTTATATGTATAATAATTTTACTTATATTTTCAAATCAAGTATATACACTTATTTATTAAAATACAAATTAACAATTAAATAAATTATCGCCACTATTCTAAGCAGAGGATCTCAGCATCAATGTAATCATTCTAAAAAGCATCTGTAATATTGCTAAGACGAGCTTTCAATATTACAAATGCTTCTTCTAAATTTCCATCACGAATTTTCAGGATGGGTGAATACTCAGGAAAAAATAGATGTTGATTTTGCTGTATAAGTGAGTTAATTATAATGAAGTGTTACTTTCGATGTAGCTATAACTACAATTTGAAGTTAGATGAAGTCTGTTGTCAAAACCACCAATTCTCTACCAAGTATTCCAGATACACCTCCTGCGATTTTAACTTCCGACCTACGTAAGGTATATCGCACTGGTTTTTTCATGAATCAAAAGATTGTATCTTTGAAAAACTGTTCTCTGAAAGTTTATCCCGGAGAAACTTTTGGATTGTTAGGGCAAAATGGTGCAGGTAAAACTACTCTTTTAAAATTACTCTTAGGTATTATTAGCTCAACTTCTGGTCGCGGACTACTTTTAGGTAAGCCTTTAGGTAACCGAAGCGTTAAACAACGCATAGGTTATTTACCAGAAAATCCTTATTTATACGAGTATCTGACCGGTTGGGAATTTCTAAAATTTACTGCTGAATTATTTCAAATTTCTCAGAAAATTCAAAAACAGCGAATTCCTGAGATTTTAAACTTAGTAGGTTTGTCTCAAGTAGAGGCACGTAATAAGCAAATGCGGCGTTATTCCAAAGGAATGTTACAACGAATAGGAATAGCACAAGCAATTATTAATGATCCAGAATTAGTGTTTTTAGATGAACCAATGTCTGGTCTCGATCCTTTAGGAAGATATCAGATGAGAGAGATTATCTTACAGCTTAAAGCTACAGGTAAAACTATTTTCTTTAACTCTCACGTACTCAGTGAAGTCGAACAAATTTGCGATCGCATAGGTATATTAGCTAAAGGGGAGTTAGTTTGTTCTGGTTCTATACAAAGTTTGTTAGGGACTCCCACAAAGTATCAAGTTTCTGGGAAAGGTGGAGATACAGAAGTTTTGCGAAAATGGATACCGACTCTTGCATATCAAACTGATGGTTCTTGGTATGGAGAACTTGAAGGCGATCATTATGACTTTATTGCTAGTTTAAGACTAATGGAGGGCATGTTGATAGGCATGAAATTATCTCAACCAACTTTAGAAGATTTTTTCGTGAAGCAAATTAGAGATTAGTTACGATTGTTTTTAGAAGCTTTCCAATATAATTCAATTTTTATTGAAGAGTTGCTTTATTTTGTTAACCGTTAATGTGCTTATACTATTTTAGGGAATCAAATCAAATTTCTCTTAAATCTTCAATAATTAAATAGGTTTTGGTTTTAAAATTATTAGCTTAATTGATAAAAAATATTTGGCTTCAGTCATTACATTGTGCCAAGAAATGGGCTCTGATTATCAGTGTTTACCGATAAATTATGTCATGAAGAGTATAAAAATATTCAATAAGTTAATAGATATAGTAATCATATTATCTGTTATGAATAATAGATTTTTAAATTATGTATTTTATAGAATTTAAATCCATCGTTTTGTTACCCAAAATTTATACTTATAATACACATGCAATGAAATTTTGAAAATTTTAGTAAATCCCTGATTTTGTCGTAGGATATGCGTAAATTAAAGCAAAATCCTTTTATTCGATGCCTATAAAGCATGTATTTATCAATACTAATAAACGGAGTAAGATGAATTAAAAAATAGATATAAACTTTAAATTAACTTTATTAAAAATTCAAAAATAAGAGGTATATCACGTCCTGAAAAACGCTATTTTACAATGAAAATAACTAAGGCAAAGGAACTTGAGTACGTAAGTAAAGTCCACAAGAAAGTGTTCAGCAACTGAATTTAAATATCTTAGTAAAAGGTAAATATGCTTAATACAGGCTTATTGAAAATATTGACTAAATCTATGACAGGTTTTGCCCTGTTAATTTATATATGTACTGCTTTTGCATCTGCAAGTTTAGCTCAACAGAGAGTTCCTTCTTCACCAAAATTATTAGCGCAAGCAGGTGGTTATGTAGTAGATAAATATACTCTTGGAGGAGGCGATCGCGTCCGAGTAAATGTCTTGGAAGTTCCCGAATATTCTGGAGAGTACCAAATTCCTCCGGGTGGGTCTATCGATCTACCACTAATTGGTAGTGTATCCGTAAGGGGATTAACAACCACACAGGCTGCCGACCTAATTGCTAGTAGATACAGAAGATTTTTAAAACGCCCTATTATATCTGTTAACTTACTTTCTCCTCGTCCAATAAACATCTTAGTTGCTGGAGAAGTTACTCGTCCTGGCTCCTATACTCTTAGCTTACAGGGTGGCGCTGGAAATGACCCTGGTGTACAATATCCGACAGTTTTAGCTGCTCTGACTACTGCCCAAGGTGTAACTATGAGCGCAGATGTAACGAAAGTAAGATTAAGTCGACAAATCAGCCCTTCACAACGTCGAGACGTAACAATTGATTTAAAAAGCTTAATTGAGAGAGGAACTATTAATCAAGACCTCACCCTTAGAGATGGTGACGTTATTTACGTACCTACAGCAACTACATTTGATATTGCGACTGCTCGTAATTTAGCAGCAGCTAATTTCGCGGCTGATCCTACCAGACCCCGTACGGTAGCAGTAATTGGTGAGGTAATACGTCCTGGTTCCTACTTCGTTACTCCTGGAGCAAACGGAGGTGAAAACAATCCTACCGGTGCACCTTCTGTAACAGGACAACCGACAGTAATGCGAGCACTACAGCTTGCTGGTGGTATTACACCCCAAGCAAATATTCGCGATGTAAAAATTAGAAGACCAACTAGAACTGGTCAAGAACAAATAATTGATGTTAATTTGTGGCAATTGCTGCAAAGTGGAGACATCAAGCAAGATGTTATTTTACAAGATGGAGATACTGTTGTATTCCCAACAGCAACAGAGATTAATCCAGCAGAAGCGACTCAACTTGCTACAACAACATTAGCTCCTTCTCGTATACAAGTTAGCGTTGTAGGTGAAGTAAAGACACCCGGAGAAACTCAACTTCAACCTAATAGTCCGTTAAATAAAGCGATTCTAACTGCGGGTGGATTCAATGATGCTAGAGCTAGGAGAAAGACAGTTGAGCTAGTGCGTTTAAATCCGAATGGTACTGTTACCAAACGTAAAATTAAAGTAGATTTAACTGCCGGAATTAATGAAGAGACTAACCCCATACTTCGTAATAATGATGTAGTTCTTGTTGGACGCTCTACACTTGCTAAAGCTTCTGACCCTATTGGTGTTGTTGCAGGTCCTTTAGGCACCATTATTAATGTGGTTAGATTTATTTTCGGAGGCTTCTAAATCTAACTTATAAGGAAGCATCTCAATCTATAATTTGCAAAGATTGAGATTATTAACTTCAATATGTTGTATTCAAAATTACAAGAATACTCTTCCGAAAGTTGAGATGCTTCCATTGTTATACATGTATTTTATAACACACATTCTCCTGAAATTAATATTGAGTTTACTAAATGGTAAGGATACAGTGGCATAAGTTAATTGCATCCTTACTTTTGTTTGTGAAATATAGTTTTGTTAATGATTTTCTATTTTGAATATAAGAAGTATTAAAATTAATTTTCAGTAACGCTTTGGATGATATGTCATAAGTAGTTGTGCAAAATTAATTTTACATTCTGAAAACTTCAAGTCCCTGCGTTGACGTAGTCTGCTCGATAGAGCTTATGCTTCGTTTTTCGTAATGATAATACACAATTAATTTTGCTTAGGTACTTGTATAAATATAATTCACCTATAACAGTCAGATTAGCCATAAATTTTACTTGTAACTTTTCCCTGAAAAAATTTTAAAATATAAAAAAAATATCGTACCCTCTTAAAAAATAGAATAGTTAGATTTATACAAATATTTTTGGTAAGTCAGTAAGAGACTTCCGAATAACAAATTATTGCATTTATTATTTTTGGAAATCTCTAAAATTTACTAATTGATGAGGGATAAAAATATTTCACAACTCATCAGTTGGGGTATTCACTTCAACTGCTGTGATGTCTATCGTACCCTCTGGAGCTATTCGCTGGAAATGCCCTTTTTCTACTGCTAATTGTTCACCACAATTAGGGCATTGCACTTGAGTTTTATTTAAACCAGCAAGTTCGTATGCACAAACAGGACAATTTTCAGTAACTAAATTATGTTGTAACCACCAGCGAAATCCAATAAAACCAACTATTGGAACTATTAGCATTACCGCAAAAATAATTAACAACGAATTAACTAACCAACTTAATCCAATCGAACCTAGCAACCAAACTATTGCCAGTAAGGTTAGCCAGGGTCGAAGACTGATCCAGTTAAATTGAGAAGATTTAAGATTCATTTTTTAAAAACTTTGCTGTTCTCCTCTCTAGGATAACTAGTTTGATTAACTGTCATAAGTTTTTGATTAAAAAAACACCATGAAAAGGTAAATTTAGGAATCAACATCGAAAACAATTAATAAATCATCTGGACTGTGAAAATTTTAGCTAGCCCTGTATTAAGTAAAGGTTTAGGGTTCCTAGAGGATAGGAATCATAAGAGCCTGAGATTAATCTATTTGGTTCTTCAAAGGTCTAAAGATTTTTTTGTTATTCATCAAAGTATCTCCTTTGTTTGAGTGAATCAGACTAGAATAGACTCTTTCAGAATGAAATGGAATTGAACAAAAAAATATTAATTCTATATGATATTAAGTAACAATGTACTGCTGCAAACCCTGGCTAAGAGCATTTATACTGAATTTTGCGATCGCCTGTTCTCTGAGCCATGTGCTATCACAGCGTCTATCTTCTCCAGTAAGAATCTCTATGCATGCGGATGCGACAGCTTCACTATCACGATGAGGTACTCTCCAACCAACTTTTCCATCTTGTAACGGGTCTGCCGAACCATCATCATCTCCCGACACTACGGGTATACCACAAGCCATTGCTTCTAAGTATACAATACCAAATCCTTCTTGAGAGGGCATCACGTAGGCATCAGCAATTCGATAATGATTTATCAATTCTTCAGTAGGTACAAACCCAGCAAATACTACTCGATCTGCAATTTCTAAATCTTTAGCTAACTGTACTAGTCTAGGTTGATCATCCCCTCGACCAATAACTAAGTATTTGACTTCAGGAAAAGCTGTGACAATTTTTGGTAAAGCACGTATTGTCACATCTACACCCTTATAAATATCTCCAGACCATAGTCTTGCTACGGTCATCAACACTTTTTTGTTATTTAATCCATACTTAGCAATTAACTCTGGTGATTTATTTCCAGGAGTGAATTTATCACCATTGATCGCACAAGGTAACATGCGTACCTTTTTTGGGTCTAAATTATTTGCTGCACAAGCACGATCGCGACTATAGCGACTGATTGCCCAAATCTGAGAAGAATTTGCTAGAGCATTCTGATACCTTTTAGGTAAAGGTTTCCAAACCTCCTTTCCATAAGTAAGAACTACATAGGGAATTCCTAAAGGTTGACAAATACTTTGAACTAAAATAGCTAAATTAATATGACCGCAAAATACTTTGGAAGGGCGCTTTTGTAAAATATATCTCACTAGCGCCGCTACTATCTTCATTCTTCCCAACTGTTGAGATTGGCTCTTAAAATAATGAAATTTTAAATCAACGGAAGCAAAAGGGTTATCTTTTATGAAAGAATCTCGCAGCAAAAATACATCTGCTTGGTATGATTTTTCTAATTCGTTATAAGCACGAAAAATATCTTTCACATAGGATTGAATACCACCTTCGCGTTCAAAAATTTCTAAGAATATAAATAAATGTTGTCTGTATTCAGTTTTTAAATGATCGGAATTTAAATCTTTGTTTGCTTTACCAATTAACATTACTTTACTATGCTCTTGCTGATTGGACAGTCAATGTTTCTATAGCACCACTCTGTAAATTTTCCATGTCTTTTTGCACCATGCGTGCAATCAGTTCTTCAAAACTGACTTTTGTTTCCCAACCCAATTTATTCTTTGCCTTTTTAGGGTTTGCAACTAATTGAAAATGTTCATCTGGTCTAAGCAGTTCTGTATTCACAGCAACATATTTTTCCCAGTTAAGTCCTACACAATCAAAAGCTGTAGCAACCAAATCTCTAACGCTATGTAATTGACCTGTGCCAATCGCATACTCTTCTGGCTCGTCAATCTGTAGCATTCGCCACATAGCTTCCACGTAATCTCCAGCATATCCCCAATCCCTCTTGGCATCTAAATTACCCATTTCTAGCTTATTGGAAACACCTAATTTGATAGAAGCAGCAGCTAGAGTTACTTTACGGGTAACAAACTGAGGTGATCGCAAAGGAGATTCATGATTGTATAAAATACCACTACAGGCAAATAAACCGTATCTTTGACGATGATGTACCATCGTCCAATGAGCATGTAATTTTGCGGCAGCATAAGGGTTTTTAGGACGAAATGGTGTTTGCTCATCTTGTGGAGAACAGTCTACATTACCAAACATTTCTGAACTACTGGCTTGATAAAAACGAGTAGATAAACCTACCTCTCGGATTGCATTTAAAAGCCGAGTAGCTGTACCAGTAATTAAATCTAAAGTACCTAAAGGATCTTTCCAAGAGTCAGGAACAAAACTCGGAGCTGCTAAATTATATATTTCATTTGGCTGCAACTGTTCTACAGCAGTTAAAAGCGATACACTATCTCTTAAATCTACAGTATAAATTTCAACTTTATTTGCTAAGGAACCTAACTTAATTAAATTTGTTTGGCGTTGTGGTGGAACAAGTCCAACGACACGGTAGCCATGCTTAAGTAATAAATGGCTCAGGTAGTAACCATCTTGACCAGTAATACCTGTAACAAGCGCAGTTTTATTCATTGTTTACCCCTTCTCCCCTCTGTTATTCGCAGGCTTTTCAAGTGTGGAAATAATTACAATAAGGACTAATTTATCTCCAACAGTCATCAAAGTTTTCAAGGAAATCAAATTATTTAGTTACTTGAAAGCCTTACTTATGAAGGTAATTTATTATTCTTGCTGTCAAATTTTAACAAAGAGAATTGAATAAATCGAATGCTAACTTTACGGTATTCAAAATCTTTTTTGATACATGTTAAAAATTTTTTTGAATACATATAATTTGTTTTTAAGTGTTACTACTGATTTATATTCAATTGATATTTCATCAATTCTTTTTCCAAATATTAATTCTTTTATATATAGCAACCGTTACATGTGTTAATAAATATTTCATTCCCCTAACCTACATGTCTAAGACTATCGGGACTTTGATATTTTAGGGGCTAAAATGACCTCAAATCATTGCTGGGTAAGGGAAAACGTTAGAGGGCTTAAAATGGCTCAAACCCAGACATATCAAGGGAACAGGTAAATCGATGTTAAACAATTACCACATAAGTATTTGAAGTTATTTTTGACATCTTTTTTGCCTAATTCCCGCTATAACTCTCACAAAACAAAAGTTATTCTTATCCCTCTTTTGTCACTAAGGAACGTAAATGTATTAACTTACAATTCTTGACTCTAGTGAATACCCTAGTATTTAAGTATTGGAATCAAGTTCTGTATTTTAGTTTGCCCACATTTCTAAGCGGCAGAGGAAAAATAGAAATATGAGTAATTTAGTTCATCAAAAATTGAGTCTGTGAAATAATTAATTAGCCTCACAAAATTGACAAAAAAGCGGTATTTACTTGTTGCTAATTAAATATTGCCCCTGCTTTGCTAGTCTAGAAAACACAAATCAAAGGCAATCTTAGAGCATTATGATAAAGCTGGACTTGTTTTTTATATTATGTCCGTTTGAACACTTACGATAAAATTGATGCTGATATATTGAAATATAAAGGCTTCAAAAATTTTATAGCGTAATTAATTACCCGGACTTGATATTACTTGACAAAATTATGAGTTTAATTATTTCTTTCACAGAAACTTCCTATTTTGAAAGGATTTCATGCTTAGATTTGAAGAAAGTAATCTAATGAAGATAAGAATATTTGATCTATAAAAATAACTTTAGATTGAAATCATATCCACAAAATTATTCTTTTGAGCGATGTTTAATAATCAATAAACAATTTCTATTGTCTTCATCACGTTCATACGCTACTTCGTCAGCTAAACGTCTCAATAAAAACCACCCGTATCCACCTACTTGTAATGTACCTGGTTCTGGCTCTGTTATGGCATCAGGGTTGAAGGGTTTGCCATAGTCCCATATTCTTATTTCCAATCTGTCTATCCACAAAGAGACACTGATATCAATATTGGTTTCTGGAGGTAGAGAATGATGTGCATGACGAACTGCATTAGTGAATCCTTCGGCTAAAGCAAGATTAAGACGATAAAGTTGATTCTCTGACCAACCAAGCGGAGGCAAATTTTTTATACAAAAATGTTCGAACCACTGTTGAACGTGGTTTAGAAGCTTTAATTCGCTATTTACCGTCAGATGATCCTGCTGCACTATGCTAAGCATCGACCGTAATATAAATAGAGTGGGTGAAAAATTTGTGTATATACCGTAACTTAAAATTCCCACAATCCTATATTGAATTTAATTGCAAAATCTAGAAAGTGCAACCTTGATAACTAAAAATTAGTGATTTTTATAATTTTCAGAGGCATATACAACCCTTGTATATGCCTCTGAAACTAACAGCGGCTAAAAATATTTCAGCACAATATACTTAGAAAAGCCCGAAAGTAAAAGATTTGTCAATTGGGAATGTTGCACCAATTCCTAACCACAAGGTCACAAGAGTACCGAAAAGAAAAACTGTGGTTGCAACGGGACGACGGAAAGGATTTTGGAACTTATTAATATTCTCAATAAAAGGAACCAAAATCAAACCTAGAGGCACAGCAGCCATTGCTAGTACTCCCAAAAGTTTGTTAGGAACAGAGCGCAAAATTTGGAATACAGGGTATAGATACCACTCTGGAAGAATTTCTAATGGCGTAGCAAAAGGATTTGCTGGTTCACCAGTCATAGCTGGATCTAAAACTGCTAAAGCTACAATGCAAGCAAAAGAACCCATGATTACTACAGGAAAGACGTAGAGTAAGTCATTGGGCCATGCTGGTTCGCCATAATAATTATGACCCATGCCTCTAGCTAGTTTAGCTCTTAATGCTGGATCGCTGAGATCGGGTTTTTTTACAGTTGCCATGTTTAAATGTGTTCTCCTGCTGAATAATAGTCGTTTTCTTCAGGATATCCCCTCAATGACTGTATTTTATAGCTTACAGAAATTAAGTTGAAATTCCTGAAGAAATGTATTTACTTCTACTTTCTTGAAGATTCGTAAATACTGTATTTGGTTTATTTAGTTCAAACTTCAGTTGTAAGTTTTAAATGTTTCATTACTTATTTTTCATAAGTTTAAAACAAAAACTTAAACTTAAATATGAATCTATGAGTAAACCTTTTTTATTTGCTGCTTTAATTACAACGGACCAGAAATACCCTGCTTACGAATCATTAAAAAGTGCAGTAACATAAACACTGCTATTAACCAGGGTAATACAAATGTATGAGCGCTGTAATAGCGAGTAAGGGTTGCCTGACCAACGCTAGAACCACCGCGTAATAAGTCAGCAATCAAAGTACCAACTACAGGAATTGCTTCTGGTACACCACTTACAATTTTGACAGCCCAGTAACCAACTTGGTCCCAAGGTAGAGAATAGCCAGTAACGCCAAAAGAAACTGTAATTACAGCTAGCAATACACCAGTTACCCAAGTAAGCTCGCGGGGTTTCTTAAAACCTCCTGTCAAGTAAACTCTGAAGGTATGCAAAATCATCATCAGTACCATCATGCTTGCAGACCAGCGATGAATGGAACGAATGAGCCAACCAAAGTTTACATCTGTCATGAGGTACTGTACAGAAGAGTAAGCCTCAGCAACAGTTGGCTTATAGTAGAAAGTCATTGCAAATCCAGTTGCAAACTGGATTAGGAAGCAAGTTAGTGTAATTCCACCCAAGCAATAAAAAATATTTACATGAGGAGGAACATACTTATCGGTGACATCGTCTGCGATCGCCTGAATTTCTAGGCGTTCTTCAAACCAGTCATAAACGTTGGCCATGTGAACTTAATTTCCCAAGATACGATTGCGGTTGATAAATATCCCAATTTAAAAATTTTGGGATTTTTGTAAATAGTGTAAGCAATAAGCGGAATTTTTTAATTCGCTAAATGTGAAAGTAATAATTAAGTAAACATAATTAGCTCTCACAGTTGAGCAAAAGATGTTGCTTACCTTATTCTCATCTTAAACTAGGTAAGATGCATACAAAGCTTTAAAAATGAGTAGATTAGGACATTTTTGCCATGAATGTTGTTTAAACAACTTTATGAGAAGAATGCACTACTTCTATAAAAAAAGTAACATAGTCGAGAGATAGATTTCATCAAAAACAACGCTTCTTAGATAAGTTTGGCAATTTTGGTTGAATAATGGAATTAAAAATGGGGTTAAAATACAAACGAATTTTTCAAGCTGGATTATCAGTATTACTAGGATTTTGCTTAGTTCTTAACTGTTTTTGTAATCCAGTACAGGCTTTGACTCAGGAACAAAGATTAGTAGTGGAAGCTTGGCGAATTGTGAATCGTAGCTATTTGGATGATTCCTTTAATCATCAGAGTTGGTCAAATGTTAGGAAAAAAGCTTTAAAGCAACCATTGAATGATTATGAGTCTGCTTATAAAGCTATTAGGAAGATGCTAGAAGGACTTGACGACCCTTTTACCCGTTTCTTAGACCCACAACAGTACCGCAGCTTAAAAGTAAATACTTCTGGTGAATTAACTGGTGTAGGACTACAAATAGCCTTAAATTCCAAAACAGGAAAACTAGAAGTAGTAACTCCAATTGATGGTTCTCCAGCAGATAAAGCAGGTATTAAACCTCATGACCGCATTCTTGAAATTGAGGGAATCTCAACAGATAAGTTAAGTCTTGACGAGGCTGCGAATAGAATGCGAGGTTCTATCGGTTCTTTAATAACTTTACTAATTCAAACAGATCAAGAGGTTGCAAAAGAAGTTAGACTCACACGCGATCGCATTGAACTCAATCCAGTCATTGCAGAACTACGTTCTTCATCTGAAGGAATGCTTTTTGGGTATATTCGCTTAACTCAATTCAATGCGAATGCCTCTTCAGAATTAAATACTGCTATTTCTAGTCTAGAAAAAAAAGGGGCAGAGGCATATATTTTAGATTTAAGAAATAATCCTGGTGGCTTATTACAAGCCGGTGTAGAAGTTGCCCGTATGTGGTTAGATGACGGTACTATTGTTTACACCGTCAATCGTCAAGGAATCCAAGGTAGTTTTGATGCTAAGGGTACAGCGATTACTAAAGCTCCTTTAGTAGTTTTAGTGAATGAAGGTACTGCTAGTGCTAGTGAAATTTTAGCAGGGGCTTTGCAAGATAACAAACGTGCTCTGCTGGTTGGTACAACGACTTTCGGAAAAGGTTTAATTCAATCTCTATTTGAGTTATTTAATGGATCTGGTATAGCAGTGACAATTGCAAAATATGAAACTCCAAATCACCGAGATATTAATAAGCAAGGGATTAAGCCGGATAAAATCATTGTTTCTGAACCGATGCTTCGCGAAGACGTGGCAACTGATAAAGATACTCAGTATCAAGCTGCTTTAAAAATCTTGGCAAGTCAAAATTCAAGAGTAAATATAAAAAGTTAGAGATTTTTGTAGTCCTCCGCAGTTGCTTTAAGTGGGGTTAATCCCTTAATACAATGCTCCGCAAATTTATTTGTGAAAACAATAAATAGGAGTAGGATTTGATTATTTCAAGCCCCCCTGAAGCTTCTCCTCTTGGGAAAAGAGGTAATTCGAGGTTTGATAGCTTAAGGAATCTAATTTAAGTGGAATCGTTTAACCAAGAATCCTTCTGACTAATGTTCGAGGAATGTTAATCAATTGGCATTAGTAGTCATGCCGGATAACTTTGTCAAATCTATGAGTGACAAATTTTCGTAAGCATTCTCTATGTAACCCTTTCCTCGAAGATAACCTGTGTAAGCACCAGGGCAAATATAGGTTAAATTTTCTTTGGTAAAAATATTTTTGAGTAGTTCAATACTTTTGATTTGTCTGCTCCAATGGAAAGTTGTAGCAGTCTTTACAGGTAAAATTTCAGAGTCTGATAATGGTAATAAATTACGTCCGGTAAATAAAACTCCACCAGCTTTTCGGTAATATAGACAAGAAGAACCAGGAGAGTGACCGGGTGTCCAGATACATTCTATCTGAGTGTCAAGAGCAAATTTTTTGGTAAAAGTCTTTACTCTTAAATTAGGCAATAAATAAGCTTCCTGTTCTTGGATAATGATTGTACAGTCAAACTTTTTTTGAATTTCTGCGGCTTTAGCAATAGCACTCCTATGAGTGATATACAAATAGCTTATTCCTCCCTGAGATTTCAAAAAATCTTCGTTTACTTGATCTAAGTAGGGACTATCTATAAGAATATTGCCAACATTTTCTACGATAAGATAAGCAGTACCGCCCAAAGTATCTCTGTTTGGTGGAAAAGCAAAAATATTATCAAAAATATTTTTGGGTAATTTGGCTGTTATAGATCGTTTATAGTTCATTAGGCAAACAGAAAGCGAAAGGCCAATAGGTAAATAATTACATAGCATTCTAAATGGATAGAGTGCAATAAAACTGATATATGAATGCTATATTTGAAACTTTTGTTACCTGCGTTTTTGATGACAGCAATATATACTGTAATGAAAACACAGTTGTAAAAGCTATTAATTTAGTATTCCCCCGTAAACACTCTGTTATACTGTCTTTTATTTCAGTGGGGATATGAACCCCGAATAGAGAAAGCATCATCAAAATCTCAAGCGACAGAGTCACCGTTACTCCACCATGTCATAGCAAAATCTGCTTATTACCTGTATTCTCAGGTTAAGAGCAACTTTAGCGACAATAGAAACCAAATAATAAATAGAGTCAGTGCCTCCCATTGAGCCAACAGAAGAAACCAAGTTAAGAAACTGTTTTCCTTGGTCTTTGTATTACATCCACAATGTTGAATATAGACCTCAAGCTGTAATTTGCAGGGGTCAACTCCGAACCGATCCAACTCAAGCTTATCAATATATTAAAGCCAATATTGAAGCCTCATTCGGCGATCGCTTTTTGCTGATTTTCCAAGAAGGTATAAACGGTAAACCATTTTTTATTTTGGTTCCAAATACACAGAATTTAAGTACTGCTTCACTAGTTAACGAAAAACTAAATGGACTTAAATGGGCACTGCTACTATTAGTTGTGACTTTATTTACTACTACTCGCGCAGGAACGATTATAGCCGGAGGAAGTCCAACAAAATTTGATATTGACTCAAATATACTTTTACAAGGATTACCTTATGCTTTAGGGTTAGTAGGTATATTAGGTATTCAAGAGTTGGGTCACTATTTCAGTGCTAATTACTACAAAATACGCGCCAGTCTACCCTATTTTATTCCAGTACCGTTTTTCCTAGGAACTTTAGGAGCATTCGTTCAGATTCGCAGTCCATTTCCCAATCGAAAAGCTTTATTTGATGTCAATATTATTGGTCCCCTGGCTGGGTTTATTATCACTATACCGATACTTTTTTGGGGTTTAGCTCATTCTGAAATTGTTGCTTTCACGAATAAAGCTGGGCTATTCAATCTTGATGCTTTGAATCCTCGCGATTCTATTTTGCTCGCACTCCTTTCTAAGTTAGCTTTAGGTAGTAGTTTAACAGCAAAATCAGCAATAGACTTGCATCCTTTAGCGATCGCTGGATTGTTTGGATTGATTGTCACTGCACTAAAGTTAATGCCAGTAGGACAATTAGAAGGGGGTTATATTATTCATGCAATGTTTGGGAAGAAAACAGGGTTGATAATTGGACAGATTGCTCGTTTACTGCTATTAATTAGGGCTTTGGTATGGAGACAGACTGAATTCTTTTTATGGGCAATTCTTTTGCTTTTTATGCCGATTATAGATAAACCGGTTTTAAATGATGTTACTGAAATTAATAGTACCCGCGATGTATGGGGACTGGTAGCTTTAAGTATATTGATTTTAATTGTGTTGCCTCTTCCTCAATTTATTGCTGCTTTATTAAATTTTTGAAGTCATCGGTTAATACTCTCAAAGATAGCGAAAATATAACTCATTATTTTGATTCAGGAGGATTGGGAAAAAACTCCCAATCTTTCTGTATTTTTTTTAATTTTTTACTAATTTTGTTAGTCGATTGGTGTTTAAATCACAAGCATTATCTCAAGACAAATTAAGAAAGTAATGACTCCATTTTTTCAGAAATTTTGGCGGCTTCTGGTGGAGTAGCACCCATACGTATTTCTGATGTGAAGTAAGCTGTACTTAGACCATTTGATTGTTCGATAGTATTTATACGCATTCTTAGATTGGGACTAGCAAACCAAATTCTTTCTGTTAATGAAAAATTATCATTTTGTGTAGATAAAAGTAAGGCTTTATCGTCACCAAGATTATATTTTCCGGCAATTATCTGATTATTTTTTCCTGTTTGTTGCAGCCATAAGCCAACATTATAATTATCTAATGTTGGTAAAATGGTTAATATTGTAAAACCACTATTTTTTTGATTCAATTTAGTTGTATCATGCCAGTTGATTTTTACACCAAAACTTACTTGATTAGAAAATTGATTGGAAGTATTTTTATATGCTTCTAGTAAAGCAACAATTTCTGGATGTGTAGCCGGAAGTTTCTCAATTAGAATATCTGATTTAGTTTCCTGAGATTTTCTTTGTGTAATATTTTGAGTTGTTCTGTGTGCAAACCATTTACCCGTACTCAATTCAAAAAATTCTTCAATATTCATTTATCAAGTTACCATCAACGAAAAAATTATTTAGGGTTTTGAAACCAGATACGAAATTAATATTAAGATAAATCAAGATAATTAAGATAAATTAAGACAGAGTGGAATTACTATCTTCATCAAGTCGCTTGAGAGAAATTCTCGCTGACTCAGAAACATTAGGATGAGCATCTTTTTCTAAATATTTAAGAGCAGAAAGACTTTTGGGACTGGGGAGATTTCCAAGAGCTTCTGCAAGTCTTTGCCTGACTAACCAATCATCTGATTGAGCAAAACGTAATATATCTTCTACAGCATCTATGGCTTTAATCTCTCCCAAAGCAGCGATCGCTGCTTGTTGCATGACAATTTCTTTACTATTGAGGGCTTCAATCAAAATTTCACGGGCACGGATATCTTGTAAATTACCTAAGGAAACTGCTGCGCTAAAGCGGACTAACCAATTTGTATCTTCATAAAATGTCCTGGATAGGGACTCAAAAGCTCGAATATCTCCCAGATATCCTAGTGCTCCAGCAGCATCTGCTCGAACACTATAATCTGGTTCTGATTCCAGAATTCTGACTAATAGATCGTAAGACTCCCCTGTCGGCTTTAAACCCAGAGCAAATACCGCCATTGCTCTGATTTGGATAGAGTCATCATCTAATACCTTTTTAATCAAAGGTATAGCATCTTCGGGGGGTACATCTCGCAAATTCGCCAGAGCTACCATGCGATCGCGCAAGTTGGGACTGTCTAATTGGTCAGAAAGTTCTTCTAAATTTGGAACATTCATTCATTTAAGAACTGCAATATATCTACTATTAATTATCTCATTAAGTATGATGGCTGAGGGGATGACATATTAACTCTAGAGAAAAAAGTAGTTAGGAACAAGCAAAAAATTCAGATACCAGCTTTCATGAGGATCTTTCGGGTTCACGATTTTTTATTTATTTCCAACACTGGTATCTCATTAACGCGCAACTCCCTTATGGCTGATAATAATTACCTATTAATTGGGTTTACAAGTTATCCTCATCTAATCTTTGTCTATTCCTACGTTCTTCTAACTGTAAGACTATTTGAGCGTGATTTTCGCGGGTAATAGGATAAAAATAAGCAAGTAATAAGCCACAAATCAAAGCCACAGCAGGTAAAGGTCCAATAGAAACACGAATCACCTCTAGCACAGACTCAGGTTGAATAGGAATGGGTATATCTGGTGTCGGTTTAATATACCCAGCTCCACCTAGTCTTTGCAAAACTAGACTAAGAGCAATACCCAAACAAATTTTTTGTACAAAAACTATAAAACTATAGAAAATTCCTTCTCTTCTTTCCCCAGTCCTCAGTTCGTCTAATTCAATCACATCTGGAAGCATTGACCAAGGTATTAAATATGCAACAGAAACCCCACACCCAGCAATTATTGCTAAGAAGTACATCAGTCCTACTTGATTTGGTTGGAGATAAAATAATCCTATTTGAGCAACCAACCAAATAGTTGAACCCAAAAGATAAACTAGCTTTTTACCTATACGCTGACTAATATAACTCCAGACAAAAAGCATTGCCATAGCTGTTCCCTGTACAGCTAGGAGTACTATACTGACGTGTAGCTGGGATAAACGCATCCAACTTTTAACATAGTAAGGAATTATACTTGCGGTTAGCTGTACGCTTAACCAAGAACATAAATAGATCCCAACAACAAATAGAAAAGGACGATTGCTAAATACTATTTTTATTTGTTCTAAAAAGTTATTAGAAGTCGGTTGTTCTGTTTGAGGACGTTGGTCTGCAATAAACTGGGAGCGTTTTTTGGTTCCTTGTACACATAAGTATAAAGGTATAACTGAGATGACAGCACAAATAGCTCCTAAAACTAAATACTGCTGAGAAATGTTATTAGGAATATATTTGGAAATAACTAAAGCTATCACCAAAGCCAGAATACTGCCACCTATAGAAAAAGCAAACCTGAAGCTATTTAGACTAGTGCGTTCATCATAATCTTGAGTTAATTCCGCCGTCAGCGCTGTATAAGGTAGATTAACAACGGTGAAAAAAGAATTAAATAATATAGAAATAATTGTGTAATAGAAAAATAGTCCCCACTGATTGAACTGTGGGTCATTTCCAAATGAAGGAACTATCCATTGAAGGAAAAAGAAAAAACCAAAGGGAATAGCTCCCCAAATTATCCAAGGATACCTTCTGCCATGCTTACTCTGAGTGCGATCGCTTAATATGCCGACCATAGGGTCATTAACTGCATCCCACACCTTACCAATCAGCTGTGAATTTCCTGCTAACTGTGGATTGAGTTGAGCAACATCAGTTAAAAATGGTGACAGGTAAGAAATCAAAATCATCGAAGTGACAGCTGTCCCTAAATCACCTACACCAAAAGCCAACTTAGTAGTCAGATTCAAACTAACTTCACGATCGTGATCATTTGGAATTAATGCTTCCGGGGCAGAATCATTCATAATGTATCGCACTCATATTAAAATAAAGGTTTTGGCATTCACTACTAATTAATTTATATACTTTCTCATGCCAGACCTTTACATCTCTTGGTCGGATTATCATCAAAAGATTGAGCAGCTAGCTGCCCAGATTTATCAATCTGGCTGGAAATTTAATCAAATTATTTGTCTAGCTAGAGGGGGACTGCGAGTTGGAGATATTCTTTCCCGTATATATAAGCAACCCTTAGCTATATTAGCAACATCATCCTACAATGGTTCGGGGAAGCAAGAAAGAGGGAAATTGATATTTTCCCAGCATTTAACTATGACTACCGAACAGCTTGGTTCTCACATTTTACTTGTTGATGACCTAGTAGACTCGGGAATTACTCTACAGGAAACTATTCCTTGGCTAAATAAAAATATTCAGTGCGATATTAAAGAAATTCGTACTGCTGTACTTTGGTATAAATCCTGCTCTAGTATCACTCCTGATTATTACGTTGATTATCTTGCTGATGATCCTTGGATTCATCAACCTTTTGAACATTATGAATTTATGGAACCATTAGATTTGATACAGTCAAATAATTATTCTGAAGTACTCAATAGTTAGACGAACTGTGTTTAGAGGAATTGTTTGAAGAGCAATAATTATGACTAGAGGAGAAAAGCTTTAGTTAGATATCAAAAGCCCTTTTCCTCTGTTTTTTATAAATTGTTTTTTTAGGATAAATTTTTTGGTGTTTATTTTTTGACAATCGCAATGCCTACCTTCTTAAAATAGCCATAGCCATATCGGTAAAGTTACGAGTAAGACCATTGAACCTAAAGCGATCGCTGTAACTGACAAATCTCTATCTAAGTCAAATATTTCAGTAATGACTAATGTTGCAAAGGCTGGTGGCATAGCCATCTGTAAGACAATTATCTCTATAATTGCTCTTTCTAAACCAAAACTTTTGAGAATAGTTCCTAAAATTAGAGGAACCAGCAGCATTTTAATTATTAAACCGATGGATGCTAAAGGTAAACTATGCCAAGAATTTAATTTGCTCAAGCGCATTCCAATTAAAGTCAAGGATAAAGCTAAAGAACTCCAAGCGAATATTTCTAAACCCTGAAAAATCGTTTGTGGTATAGAATACTGTCTTAATATCAAGCCGAATCCGAAACCCCACAAAGCCGGATTGATAATAATAATTTTGATAATCTGGAAATAGTCCTTGGTTGGTGTATTCTCCACTATTTCTGCGCCTTTTTGTGAAGAAGTCTTTGAATTCTTCGGACTAAAACCATTGGCTACAATTACACCGATACCATAAGCTGCAAATAAAGTTCCTAGTAAATCATAAAATAATGCCCAAGCAAAATAATTATTGTCAGCGACACTTAAGGTAATTGGGTAGCCCAAAAAACCAGTGTTGCCCACCATTGCTACAAGTATTAAACTGCCTTGAGTACCTGGCTTGATAGTGTTATTTTGAGTGTTATTTTGCCAATAAGTTTGTCCCTTAGTTACTAGCCAAGCAAGTATTGCTCCTAAAAAGGTTGCAGTATAAGCAATTACAGGAGCAATCCAAATTGAATTAGATAACTGGACACGCTGTACAAAAGTAATAATACTTACAGGTGCCCCGACCCAAAAAATAAATTGACTGATGCGAGCGGGAACTACAGCAGGCAATGTGCGTCCCAAAATCAATCCGAAGAGGACTAATCCCACCAGTTTTGTATATAGTTCTAGGAGATTCGTCAAGTTTAGCCCTACAAATACAGATGTAAAATGTTACCTGTTGTATTCGTTCCTCTCCAGTCTACAATCTGTTAAGACTATTGTGAAAAGCAGGAGTTGACCCTTGAATAATGCTGGATTTTCTGAAGAATCATCAAAATCTTCGTCTGTCCCAGGTGAGGATATTCCGGCTGCTTTACGGGACACTCCTGATGCCGGAGAACATAAAAGTAACAAACCAACCATTTTAATTGCAGCAGGAATAGCAATATTTTTTGTTCTGGCTTTAGCTACCATAATCGGCTTGGGTATTTTAAGAAATTCTTCAGACCGAACGGCTAAAGTTGATGATAATGATTCTTCAATATCTAATGAATTTAGCGACCCATCTAAGACAAAAAATGATGCTCTTTTAGGTCATTTACCATATCCCGAAGCTCCATCATCAGAACTGAGACCGATTTCCGGACAAATAAAAATGCATAAATCAGCCGCTCTTAAGTATCAGGAGATGGCAAGAACTGCACGTCAAGCAGGAGTAAATTTAGTAGCAATTTCTGGTTTTCGTACCATTAATAGCCAAGAACAATTATTTTTCGATATTGGTGCTCGTAGAAACCAAACTCCAGCTCAAAGAGCATCCGTAAGTGCTCCTCCTGGATATAGCGAACATCATACGGGTTACGCTGTTGATATTGGTGATGGTGTCGCACCAGCAACTAATCTCTCACCCAAATTTGAAAATACAAAAGCTTTTAAATGGTTAGAAAACAATGCTGCACGTTACGGTTTTGAATTATCATTCCCCAAAGGCAATTCCCAAGGAGTAAGTTACGAACCTTGGCATTGGCGTTTTGTTGGCGATCGCGATAGCTTAGAGACTTTTTATAAGGCAAGAAATATTAAACCTATTCAATCTTCTAAGTAATCTCTCAATAACTCATAACCGCTCTATAAATAATTATCTTCTGTCTATATAAAGAGGTAGAAAAATACATTTGGGGTTTACAGCAATCCTGTAAACCCTATTTTCTAGATGAATTTCTTGTCTTATCTTATTTTGATTTTTCTGGCTTTTTATATTTTTTGGGATATTTCCGATGAAAATAATCTTGCATTACTTCCAATACCATCGGTGCAGCTATTTTACTACCACCCCCTCCAGCATGTTCGCCGAAAGCTAGAACCACAATTTCTGGCTTATCAAGTGGTGCATATGCTCCAAACCAGGCATGATTAGCTTTAACACGATTGGGTCTCCATGCTTCCGCTGTACCACTCTTACCAGCAGAAGGCGGTATAGTTTTTTGGTCTAAGAGTTTACCGGTACCATCGGTTATGACTTCTCGTAAACCATCGGCAATAACCTTGACTGTAGAAGGTTTCATATTTAATGACTTCCGCCATTCTTTACTAGGTTTATTATCCTTGAGAATATGAGGTTTTACAAGGTATCCACCATTTGCTGGAACGGCAAACATAACAGCAACTTGTAATGGAGTAGATAAGAGCGCTCCTTGTCCTATTGACATATTTACGGAATCCCCAACCGTCCAACCTATTTTCCAAACTCTCTTCTTCCACTTTTCGTCAGGTACTAAACCTCTAGATTCTTCTGTAGTAAATTCAAAGCCAGTTTTTCGACCAAAACCAAAGTTACGACTCCATTTTATGGAAGTAGGACCACCGATTCTAGAACCAACTTGATAGAAGAAAGTATCGCTACTCCAAGCCATAGCACCAGTAAACCCTAATGGACCAAATCCTGCATGATTCCACTCAGCAAAACGAGTTCCACCAAAAGTTAATGAACCATAAGTTCGCAATATCGTTTTTGGAGAAAATTTACCAGATTCCAAGCCAGCAGCAGTTGTAACAATTTTGTAAGTACTTGCTGGTGGATAAGCTCTGAGAGCGCGATTAAGCAGTGGATGTTGTTTATTTGTTAATACTTTAACAATCTCTTTAGCTTTTACATCTTGTTTAGTAAATATATTGGGGTCAAAGCTAGGTCTGGAAGCCATCGCCAAAACTTCGCCATTTTTTGGGTCTAAGACTACAATTGCTCCATTACGATTACCCAAAGCTTTGTAAGCTTTTTTTTGAATATCTAAATCTATGGTTAAGCGAATGTCATTACCAGCTTTGGCTTGTTTTTCTCCCAGAACTCGCAAAGGACGACCTTTCCCATCAACTTCTACCTGCTGACCGCCCCATTCTCCCCTCAAAGTTTTTTCAAAAGCTTTTTCAGCAGCTATTTGACCAATAACGTCACCTAAGCGATAGCCTTCTTTTCTTTTTTCTTTTAATTGCTCTGGTGTTAGTTCCCTAGTATAACCCAAAACATGAGCTAGTGCCTCTCCGTGAGGATAATCGCGTACAGCATCGGAATGAATTTCTACACCCTTTAATTCATTCTTATACTCTTTTAGAGCTGTGATTTTACCTATGCTGATATTGCGAGCAACTCTAACTAACGAAGAAGAGTTAGGTCCTGCGGCTTCGAGCTTTTCTCTTATTTCTGCTTCTGGAATTTCTAAAATCTCAGCTAGGCGAGGTCCTGCTACACTCCAGTATGCTTTTGTGTGCGCCATAGGCCATAAATATACAGACTGAGGATAGCTCGTAGTAGCTAGCAACTTGCCATTACGATCAAAGATATTTCCTCTTTCTGGCTGTTTTGGAATAATTCTAATTCTATTAGCTTCCGCACGTTTGCGGAGGCTTTTTCCCTTCAATATCTGTAAATATGCTAGACGAGTGGATATTCCAATTCCTACCGTTAAAGTTAATAAAACTAAAAAGACAGATTGGACTCCCTTTCCTACAGAGCGGGTATCTTTTTTATTATTAAATCGAGGTGATTGTAGCAAAGTCATAAAAGTTAGGTAAAAATAAGAAAATTATTACTATCTGTATACACTTAAGAGGTAATTTAACCGGGGATTTAACTAAAATTAACTGTGGCAGTTCATAGACGTATTTTATAGATATATAAAGTAGATGTATAGACTGTTTTTAAGGTATACAGTAAATTAAAGTGCAACATAGAATCTGCTCTATAGACTACATCAGTTAGTAAAAATACGTAATTACACACTATTGTGTTAAGAGAATTATGGCTCAAGTTATGATGCATCATCAGGGGGAAAAACCTACCTTTGAGTCGCCATTAGTGGAGTTGCGAAACGTTCATAAGTTTTTCAACAAAGAGGCTGCGGTAGAGGGAATAGATATAGATATTCGTAAAGGAGAATTCTTTAGCATCCTTGGTCCTTCTGGGTGTGGGAAAACAACTATACTACGCTTAATTGCAGGCTTTGAAAAAGTTGATGAGGGTAGTTTATTTATTCAAGGTCAATGCATGAATCGGATTCCTCCGTTTCATCGTCCTGTAAATACGGTGTTTCAAAGTTATGCTTTATTTCATCATTTAAACGTCTGGGATAATGTAGCCTTTGGTTTGCGTCTAAAGAAACTGCGACGCAAGAATATAGAAAGCAAAATTGAAGAAATTCTCAAATTGGTGAAAATGGACGCTTTGCGATCGCGTTATCCTCATCAGTTATCTGGGGGTCAGCAACAACGAGTAGCTTTAGCACGAGCATTAGTTAATTATCCAGCAGTAATTTTACTAGATGAACCTTTAGGAGCATTAGATTTAAAATTACGAAAACAAATGCAAGTTGAACTGTCAAATCTACACAAAAATTTAGGTTTGACTATGATTATGGTGACTCACGACCAAGAAGAAGCCTTATCTTTATCCGATCGAGTTGCTGTGATGAATCACGGAAAAATTGAACAGATTGGTGAACCTAGTCAAATTTACGAACATCCTCAGACAGCATTTGTTGCAAGTTTTATTGGTGATAGTAATTTGCTTTCAGCAGAAATTATTGGTGTAAACAAGCAGACAATAGAAGTCATGACTAAGGCAGGATTAAAAATTATTGTAGATCGTACCGAAGATACACCAATTAAAATTTCTCAAACCATCGCAGTGGGAATTCGTCCAGAAAAGATACAACTTTCACTCTACAAGCCTAGCGTACAGAATAATTGCTTTGAAGGAAAAATAAGAAATATTATGTATCTAGGAACACATATAAACTACATAGTAGAGTTAGCTCCCGGAATTAATATTACAGTCAGGCAATCTAATACTTTTGGTGATTTCCCTTCTTCTAATACTCATATATATGCTTGGTGGGAAGCAAAAGATTGTTTAGCTTTGCTTACAGACTAGTACAGCTTGGCATAATTCCTGCATATCCTATGATAATTGCTTAATTAGAACAAAATTCAGAATTCAAAATGCTTATTTAGTAAAGGTTTCATCAATTTTCAATCGTTGCTTAATTTACACAATCCTGTATGAGTATTGCTAAGATAATTCCTTCATTAATGGAACCTCGCACTTTCTCATCACTAAGGGTGAATCATCACTCCCGTAAATTCAAAATATCTACTAGTACTCGAACAAGCCAAAATTGCCGAGTAAAGGCAGGTAGGGGAAGCAGAGGAAGCGGTTCGCTGAAAGCGTTGTCGCAGACTGGGAGCAGGGGGAGAAACAACTTTTTCTTTTCATTAACAACTACGCAAAGTTCGCTGGGTGAACTACTAGGTTAGATTTTGAATATCAAATTAGTTACCAAAAAATTTGTTTTATTTAAATAAATTTAATATAGTTTATTGCGCAAAAAATTAAAAAACTCATATTCAAGTACATAATCCAATTTCACTATAGTTAAACATGACTAATAGAAGAAGTTTTTTATTAGGTGCAGCAGCTACTTCTTGTTTAATAAGTGCTGGATGCGGATGGAGGTTGGGTAGACTTCAAGCATCTTCTGATAGTTATATCAAAGATAAATTACAAATTTATACTTGGAGTCAATACACTAGTCCTAAATTATTAAAAGCATTTACCTCAAAAACTGATATCCAAGTTTTAGCTGATGTTTTTGATGCAAATGAGGCTATGCTTGCTAAATTACAAGCAGGAGGAGGGAGTGGCTATAGCTTGGTATATCCATCTGATTATATGGTGCAAAAGATGGTTAAAAAAGGTCTATTAGCGAAGATAGATCATCAACGTTTAAATATTCTAGATACTTTATTTACTAAGTTTAAAAATCCTACTTATGACTCGAATAATAGCTATAGTGTTCCTTTTAGTTGGGGTACAACTGGCTTTATTTATAATTCAGATAAACTGCAAAGTTCTCCAGATAATTGGGAATACCTTTGGCAAAATCAAGAGAAACTAGAAAAGCGAATTACTCTGCTTAATGATGCTCGGGAAGTAATGGGGGGAGTTTTAAAAATGCTGGGATATTCTTACAATTCCCAAAATGAAAAGGAAATTAAGCAAGCTTATGAAAAGCTGAAAATACTCAAAAGTGCGATCGCGGCTTTTGATACTGATTCTTGGAGAAATCAAATCTTAGCTGGAGACTTATTAATAGCGATGTGTTATTCATCAGATGCAGTAAAAATTATTGCAGAAAACCCACAGCTAAAATATATAACACCGAAGAGTGGTTCTTCTTTATGGACAGATACAATCGTTATTCTCAATTCTGCTCCTAATATTGACGGAGCTTATGCTTGGATTGACTATATCCTACAACCACAAATATCAGCTAAAATTAGTCAAAATTTAGGTATTGCAATCTCTTCAGAAGCAGGATACAAAGTATTACCTAAAAAAGTACAGAATAATCCCACATTATTTCCTTCTGAAGCAATCCTAGAGAAATGCGAGCGTATTTCCCCAGTCGGAGAAATGGAGTCTGTATATGAGCGCTACTGGACAGAGTTAACCAGTAGTTAATTTACCTCTGAAAATTGATAATATTCTGCCCTAAATACGAATTCAGAGGAAACTAGAAGCTGTAAGTAGCTACGTTTTTATATTTTTTAATTTTTTGCATTATTGTTTCATTAATATATTCAAAATTTTTAATGGTGTCCACTCAAAGTAATTCATTCAATCCTTTTGATAATAAAAATAAAAGGAAAAACAGAAATGATTCTAAATTTGATTTACTACAGCCTCTACTATTACTAGCTCCATCTGGTATTTGGTTGCTATTTTTACTAGTTATTCCAACCTTCATCATCTTTGAACTGAGTTTAGTCTCTAACATTAAACCTGGAGATATAGTTAATCCTAATGGCTGGGATAATTATATTCGGATTCTTGATCCCTTATATTTAAAAGTCATTGGAAAATCTTTATTTCTTGCTACTAATTCTACACTTATTTGTTTACTATTAGGCTTACCTGTGGCTTATTATATAGCTCAAAAGGTACCAAAACGCTGGCGAAACTTATTACTAATAGCTATAGTTTTACCATTTTGGACTTCTTCTTTGTTACGTTCTTATGCTTGGATTACAATTCTCCGTCCTACAGGTTTACTTAATACTGTATTAAATAGTTTAGGACTGCCTGCATTAGAGCTATTAAATCGTACTCCTGCGGTATTAATTGGAATGAGTTACAGCTTACTACCTTATATGATTTTGATTCTATATGCTGCCTTGGAAAAATTAGACCAGCGACAATTAGAAGCTGCTGCTGACCTTGGTGCAAATCCAATTCAAGTTTTCTGGAAAATAACTGTACCCCAAACAATCACTGGAATTGCTGCTGGTTGTTTTTTAGTATTTATTACCGCTCTAGGAGACTTCATAAATCCTGAATTACTAGGTGGTGCTTCCAGCATGACTGCTGCTAGGTTAATTTATAATCAATTTCTTGGGTCTACTCAAAATTGGGGATTTGGTTCTGCTTTAAGCATGACTTTGATTTTACTTGTAAGTATTGCGATCGCTTGTCTAATTAAGTTAGGTGAAATTAGACCTCATAAGTCTCGTTAAGAAAGCAATAATTCAGTATTTATTTAGATTTAATGTGGGCTAATTCAATGTAATTTCAAATAACTCCAGCATGCATGGATATGATACAAAAGTGGATATAAATATAATATAAAAAAATATAAAAATATAAAAATATAAAAATATAAAAATATAAAAAATATAAAAATAATCCCCATCATTAATATTAGGGGATTTAAATTATAATATTTTTTCTAATTAAGATAATTTCATGTAAAATTTTCTAGACTAATACTTTCACTCATATTCTGAACTTTATTTTCGCGATGAACCATTAAACTTACGATTTATACTTCAACTATTTCACTTCCTAAATCATTAATTAAATTATTAACGGTAGAAATAAATTCTTGTTCTAAGTAAGGTTTAGTTAGATAAGCATTTGCTCCTAATGCTTGTGCAAGTTGACGATGTTTTTCTGCACTACGAGAAGTTAAAATAACTACAGGAAGATTTTTGGTATCTGGATTTTGCTTCAGATTAGTTACTAACTCAAAACCATTCATTCTGGGCATCTCTAAGTCAGAAATCACCACCTCAACTTGCGGATTCATTTTTAATTGTTCTAAAGCATCTAAGCCATTTTGTGCCTGAACAACTTGATGACCATATTTCTGTAAGGTTAGTGAAAGTGTTTGACGCAAACTAATTGCATCATCAACTACCAAAATTACCTTAGATTGATTGCATTTAATTTCTGAATTTGCTGTTGAATCTAATCTTAAATTTTCTCTGGAGTTGTTTTGAGCATTTATATTACCACTTGAAGGACTCAGCAGTGGAGTTGATTCCGTTTCAGAAGCTGATGAGAGCAAATTTTGATTACTTGGTTGATTGTTTAGTGCAGGTAAAGCAATATAGTCAAGAGTCGCTTGCATTTGAGTTTGCTCTACTAACTGGGTTCCATCAATAACCAAAATCAGATTACCATTAGCTAAACTGCTACAACCGTAAATAAATTTTGGTGGAGCGATCGCACTACCTAATGGTCTGATTACCAGTTCCTGTTCTCCAATTATTTGGTCAACTTCTAAACCTATTAACTGCTCGTTACAACGAATCAGTAATACTGAACTTTCTATGATTCTGTTATCGTTACTGATATTAGTTGAATCATCGCTGTAAATATTTACTTGTGTTTGGGTAATAGCAGTATTAGCTAGTGAATTACTATAACCAAACATTTCTGATAGAGGACGCAAACTAATCATGTGTTCGTCACTATCTGTCTTCCAATATAAAGCTTTTTTACCTTCAAATGTTTTGATATTTTCTGCTGATGGTACCAATATTCTTTCAATACTATCCATTAGTAAGGCGTAATTTACACCCTTGGACTGGATAATCATTAATTTATCAGTTGTCATAGAAAAAGGAATTTTAAGTATAAATGTTGTTCCTTGTCGGGGTATAGAATGAACGCTCACTGAACCATTCAATGCTTCTAGTTGGGAACGAACTATGTCTAATCCAATACCTCTACCAGAAATCTCGCTAACTTGACCAGCGGTGGAAAATCCAGGGGAAAAAATAAATTCTAATAATTCGGATGATGTAAGTTCATTGTGAGAAGAGTTGAAATCTGTATCAGAAGACAATAAACCTAATTCAATAGCTTTTTCACGAATTTTGTCGAAGTTTAATCCTTTACCATCATCTTTAACTTCAATTATAGTTTGACTACCTTGATGATAAGCGGAAATTTCGATAGTACCTATTTCAGATTTACCATACTCAAGACGTTCTTCGGCAGTATCTATACCGTGGTCATAAGCATTTCTAACTATATGCAATAAAGGGTCGTAAAGTTTTTCTGCGATCGCTTTATCTACTAGGACTTGAGTTCCACTAAGCCTTAAATTTACACGTTTAGATGACATATTTTGTAGTTTTGCCATCAATTGAGGGAAGCGGTTAAGAATATTTCCTAGAGGTAACATTCTTGCTTCTACCAAATTATCAATGATACTTAGGGTCAGACGCTGTTTTTTATCCCGGACTTGATTTGATTGTCTTAAAAGTAAATCTATAGATTCTGTTGCTTCTTGCAATTGTAGAGTTTCTTCCATTGCAGAATGTAGTGTCAGATGAAAATCTGTATACTCATCCATTTCTAAGGAGTCAAAGTTTATAGAAGCAAATTCTTGATTAGATTTAGATGTACTATGTGCTGATTTTTGTAGAGGTATTTCTTTAAGCTGCTCTAAAGTTTCTTGATGTCTGTGAATTTGTTGGGATAGATGTGCAACTATGCTTATGAGTCGTTCATCTTGCAGACTCCGTTGCTTTTGATAAATTAACAATTCTCCTGCTAAATAGTTCAGACGTTGGAGTCCTTCAATATCAACCCTCACAAAAGACATGGAGCGAGAATTATTTTTAGGTGAAGATGTAGTTTTTGGCTCTCCCTTTTTTTCTATCGTTGTCTCAATAGTACTTGGCAAAGGAGTCAAGTTTTGTTCAGGTAAAATATATTCAGTATCTGATTTGATAACTTCTGATGTAATAGAATTTTCAGTTCCTAAAGTGACTTTTTGAGCATCAACATTTTTATTTACTTTATCGACGCTGATATATGATTTATTGCTATCTACATCTTCACTATTATTTATATATTCAGGATTATATTCAGGATTTTCTTCAGTATATTTAGCTATATATTCAGTATTTTTTACTGCTTCTATTGCTTCCCCCCAGATTGATTCTAGGTCATTTTTCTCTGAAATAACTTCCGATTTCGATACTTCCGCAGATGAAAATTCTTGTTTAATTTCTAACAGAATTTGCAATTTTGGATGAGATAACCAGTCTTTCTCTTCCTTAGTAACTTGTGGATGTTTTTTATACTCTACTGCTAACTCTTTTACTCTCTTCTCTAAAGATTTAATAATAGATAAATCACATTTTTTATCACTGGAAAAATATCTATATTTAGCAACTGCAATCAAAATAGTTAAAACTATTCCTAATCTATAAATTCTTAAAGTCTTACTGTCATCAGTTTCAGTAACAAAATCAATAAATTCTTGTAGCCAATTTTCAACATACTCGATAGAATTTTGAACTTTGGACTTAGGAATTAATAAATGTAAACCTAAATTATTCCCAGGAATTTTTAATTCATGATTAAACCATCCTAGAATATAGCGGATAACTTTTAAATAAAATTTAACTACCTTTGGTTTTAAAGGTTCGCTACTAATACTACTTTTATTAATTAAAAAATCGTATAATTCCTCTATCTCTTGATTTAAGGAAACACTTATAGGTGAAGAAATAGGAGCAATAAGCTCACTATCAATAATTTCTGCGGATAAACTATTGCCAAGCTGAAGAGAAGGTCCACTTTCTATATCTAGATTGTGTTGTGTAGAATCCTCATTAGTCTGCCAAGATAAGTCATAATCTTCTTGCTGTTGTCTAGCTAATTCTTTAAGAGCTAATGATGCTTCTCCACCACGAGCGCGATCACCTTCCAAAACAGCTGTTTGTGACTGTTGCAAATCTTTAAGGACAACTTCTCCGATTTTTTGAGCTTCCTGGGGATTGATATCCAGAGCAATCAAGGTTAACTCAGCGATTTCCCCAAAACCAGGTAAATTTAAAGACTCAGATAAACCAGTAAATACTTCAAATTGCGATCGCAAAAATTCAGCTAACTGATCATTCTCCGGTGGATCTTCTAAGGTTTGAGCTATACTTTCTATTCGTTGAGAAATACCGGTTTCAAAGATAGATAAAACTATATCAAATCCTAATTCTTCGGATGTGGGAATATGAGTCTCAGCCCCAAAAGCATCCCCCAAATTTTCCTGTAGTTGAGTAAAGACTGTAGCAGCACGCTGCATCAGAGAATCGTGGTCTATGGAATTTCCCGTGATTTCTGTTGTTAATGCTAACTGCAAACATTCAAATGCTTGAAATAGGAGCGAATGTAATTCTTTTCCTATTTCTACATCTGGGTTGTAAAGAGCTTTAAACACATCCTCTAGAGAATGGGATATTTTATTAATTTCTTCTAAACCTACATTTGCAGCTCCTCCTTTGAGAGTATGAGTTGCTCGCATGAGCTCGTGAATTCTAGCAGTAGTACGCTCTTCTGCTAGGCTAAATAGTTCTTCTTCAATAGTTTGTAAAAGTTCTGGAGCTTCGCTAAGGAAATAAGCATAACCCTGTTCGCGGATTGAAGGATCCATAATCATATTTTTACTTACAATTTTTTAATTTTCGAGTTCTGAATCTTTCAGTTTAGATATACTAATTTTGCTTTAAATACTATTAAAAATACTTGGAATTTACTAAAAGATAATAAAGATGAATAAAACTAATTAATATAAGAGGATTTGGGGGACGCAGTCGTCCACCTAATAAGGTTTTTGGGGGAAAATCCCCCAATATAAAGTAAAGTTTGGAAATTTTAAAATCTCAAAGCTTAAATTAGATTAAATTTAATCTACTTTAAACTTACTAGCGCTGGCAATTAAATCCTGCGCAGTTTCCGATAACTGCTCGAATACAACAGAAATATTATTTGCTTGAGATGATGTTTCTTGAGCAATGTGAGCTACATCTTTCATGGATGCTGTTGCTGATACTGACTGAAACATCTGAGTCTGAGTAGCATCAACAATCATTTGTAAAAGGTCACTGATTTCTTCTGTCGCAGTTACAATTGCATTTAGACTTTGACGAGTTTCATTTACCTGATTAGTACCTTCTATAACTTGTTGAATACCTGTCTCCATTGCGACTGCAACTTCTCCAGTTTCTTCTTGAATTTCTTGGACTAACTTTTCAATTTCAATAGTAGCTGCTGCTGACTGACGGGATAAAGAACGAACTTCATCTGCAACTACTGCAAAACCTTTACCATATTCTCCTGCACGGGTAGCTTCTATGGCTGCATTTAAAGCAAGTACGTTAGTTTGAGTTGCAAAACTACCAATTAAGTTAACTACTTTTGATATTTTCTGAGATGATTCGCTTAATCGTTTAATTTTCTTACTTGTTTGAGCAACTGTTTCACGAATTCCTCCAATTGTTTCGACGGTACGGTTCATCGCAACATCACCAAAACCAACTGTTTCATTAGCTTTTCGGACTGCTTGCTGTACTGATTCTGCGTTTGCTGCTACTGCTTGAGTAGAATCTACCGTTCTTTGGACTTCTTCTAAAGCTTGGTTAATCTCTCGGGATTGTTTTTGAGCAGAACTAGTTAATCCAATAAGAGCATCATTACTGCTATGAGAAGTTTTTGCAACCTGTTGAGCAGCAACTTGTACCTGGAGAACTATTTGTCTAAGTGCTTGTAGAGTATTGTTATAAGCATCAGCAATAGTACCTAGCTCGTCTTCGGTAATAGGAGCACGGACTGTTAAGTCTCCATTTAATGCAGGTCTAACTGCTGATAATAGACTGATAGCTCCTTTTTGGAGGTATTCTCTAGCTTCTTTTTCACGTGCTGCTGCTTCTGCTACCTGCTTTGATTGGGTCTGTAGCTGTTCTAGATATTCTAATTGCTGTAGAGCTACACCTAGTTGATTTGCAACCTGTGAGAGTAAATTAACTTCAGCTTCTTCCCATTCACGAGGTCCATCATTTTGATAAGCTGCAAACATTCCCCAAAGTTTGTCTCCTTGAAAAATAGGTACTATTGCATATGCTTTAGCTTGGTATTGTTCAAGTACTTCAACGTAGCAATCATCAAATCCTTTCGCGTAGATATCATTAGCAATATAAGCTTTTCCTTCCTGGAAGTCTGCCCCTTGAGATGCTTGTAAATACGGGTCTCCATCCAGGGAGATATCCTCACCTTGCTCCACTAGCTCATTTTCCCGGAATAAACTCCGCATTCTGGGACAAGAATTAACACTTTCTTGGAGATTGAAGATTTCGTACTGTCTGTCTACTAGAGTGTACCAACCAGGGCTGATGGATTCTGATACAAACACCCCAGTGTAATCGGGATTGAGACGATATACTGCAACCCGGTCAGCATGGAGAAGCGATCGCATTTCTTTGCTTGCAGTTGCAAAAATGGTGTCAATATCTAGAGACTGTCTAATTTTATCAATTACTTTATTTAAAGCGCGATCCCGTTCTGCTGCTTGGTTGAATTTTTGTGACTGAGACCGTAATTGAGTAACAGTATCTACTTGGGTTAAAGCTACACTTAACTGTTTACCTATTTGGGATAGCAAATCTACTTCTACTTCTTTCCAATCCCGGGGAGCATCGTTTTGATAAGCTGCGAGCATTCCCCAAAGCTTTTGTCCTTGGAAAATTGGTACAATTACGTATGCTTTGGCTTGATACTGCTCTAAGACCTCAACATAACAATCATCAAAATCTTGAGCGTAAATATCATTGGCAATATAAGCTTCTTTCGCTTTTAAGTCTCTACCTAGAGTTCTCTGGAAGTATGGGTCTGCGCTACTATTCTCCTCTATTGGTAATAAATTTCCTTCCCGAAATAAAGTCCGCATGGTTTGACAACTGCTAACACTTTCTTGCAATCCATCTATTTCATGCTGTTTAGTAACTAATTTATCCCAACCAGGACTGACAGACTCAGAAACAAATATACCACTGTAGTCAGGATTTAATTTATATACCGCTACCCGGTCGGTGCTAAGTAGAGAGCGGACTTCTTTGGTTGTGGTTGCAAAGATAGTATTTATATCTAAAGACTGTCTAATCTTTTCAATTACCTTAGTTACTGAACGCTGACGTTCTGCGGCTTTTTCTATTTGTTTAGATTTCTCCTCCATTTGCTGTACATATTCAATTTGTTGAATCGCAACACCCAACTGATCAGCAATACGTGCAATCGATCGAACTTCTGAATTTTCCCATTCTCTAGGACCATCATTTTGATAAGCTGCAAACAAACCCCACAATTTCTCACCTGACATCACAGGCACAATAATATAAGCTTTAGCTTGTAAACTTTCTAGAATCTCAATATGGCAAGAATTATGATCTGCATTGTAGATATCATTTACCGCATAAGTTTCCCGAAAGCGATAACGTCCACCTTGAGTTTCTTGTAAATAGGTATCTTCAATTCTAGTAACAATATCTGGACCAACTAATGGTAGCCATCCATTAGCTACCGACTCAGCTACAAATTGACCGCTCCAGTCCTGATTAAACTGATATAAACCTATGCGGTCAGCTGCGATTAACGTGCGCACATCTTGAGTTGCGATGTTGCAAATACTCTTAATCTTATCGGCTTTCCTAATTCTGTCAATAATTTTATCAACACTACGATCGAACTCTGAATCTTTTACAACTTTTACAGATTGCTGCTGCAATTTATCGTAAATTTCAGCCTGCTGCATCACTACCCCTAGCTGTAATGCAACTTGTTCTATAGCTTTCACATCTGATTTTTCCCACTCACGGGTTTGGGAGTGTTGATAATTTGCTAAGAGTCCCCATAATTTATTTTGTTTAAAAATAGGTACAGTCAGATAAGCTTGTACATCTAACTGTGCAAGTAAATCTAGATAGCATTTAGGGAAACCCTGCTCAGATACATTATTGACGACAAAAGCGGTTTTCTGCTGATATCGACCCCCTTCCATTTGTTTGAAGTAAGGGTCTACTTTATCTGGGGATGGTTTCTTAAGACCGCGAATACTTTCACAATGACCGTTTTCTTTGAGTAATTCTGGATCTATATTTGTTTCTCGAAAAGGAATCAGACCCTGACCAATAGATTCTGCAATATATTGACCGCTCCAATCGCTATTGAAACGATAAATAGCACTACGATCGGTTTTTAAAAAGCTGCGGACTTCTGCAACAGTAGTAGCTAAAATAGTAGCAAACTGAGAATCATCTATAACCTTTTCTGTTAATGCTTCCCCAATTTTGGCTGTTAAGCTGATTATGTTTTGTTGTGTTTGGGCATTCAGCAATGCCTTCTCAGACTGTTCCTGGACTTTCTGAATATACTCCCCTTGAGCGATCGCTATCCCAAATTGACCTGCAACTTGTTTAACAAAATTAAATTCCGAATCCTTCCAAATACGGGGTTCGCTATTCTGATAAGATGCTAAAAGTCCCCATAATTTATCCCCATTAAAAATGGGAACAGTCATATAAGCTTTAGTTTCAAATTCCTCTAACATATCTATGTAGCAAGAGGGGAAACCTGCCTGATAAATATCATTAACAACATACCCATCATTACCTTGATACCTGCCTCCTTGGGTTTCTTGGAGATAGCTATCTGGAGTCTTATTATTAGTTAAATTTTGAATCCCGCAACCGCTAGCTGTATACCCTTTATTAATTAAAGAGGTCCAACCATTAGTTAACGACTCTGCAACAAATTCACCACTCCAGTCAGGATTAAATTGATAAACACCTACGCGATCGCATTGCAATAACTGTCGTACTTCTTTAGCGGTGGTCTGAAAAATTTCTTCTATACTGGAAGACTTCTGAATTTTGCTGATAACTTTTGCTAAAGACTTTTGCTCTCTAACTTGTTTATCAATTTGCGCTTGAAATTCTAATTCCTGTAACTTCTGGCTGAGATTAGATACCAAAGATTCTAAAAAGATAATTTCAAATTCTTGCCATTCATGGACTTTTTCGCAGTTATGTACTGCTAAAAGCCCCCATGTCTGCCCAGCTAGTAAAATCGGTACAATTAAACTAGCCCTGATTTGAAATTTTTCTAGTAGCTGGGACTGATATGGAGTTGGATTCCCAGCTTCAGTATCTTCAACAACTACAGGACTTAAGTACTGCTCAGCAGCATTTAAACCAAAGGTAATTGCTGGTAATTTTTCTCCCAGGGTTGGTGTCCAACCTACAGCTATAGACTCAGCTAAAACTACACCAGAATCATTAGAATTAAACTGATAAATGAGAACTCGATGTCCTCGGTTCTCCAATTTCTCTCGAACTATCTTGGTAACTAGTTTTAATAATTGTCCTGAATCTGATGCTTGACGTATTTGTTGAGAGAAACTAGATAAATACTCTCTTAAAAATTGAAACTTGTCTTTATCGACCTCATTTGCTAAAACCGCTTTACCGCTAAAAGACTCTATGCTTTCTGCCTGAATTTGATTGGTTTCTCCTTGGTTAATATGAAAACCCTTTTCTGGGCTGTTTTGACGAATTTCAGTCATGATTACCTCAAAAATATACTGAATATACTGCTATCGGGATGTAATATTTATACTAGTAGTTCAAATTTTAGTTAGATATAAGAATTTTCTGTCAAAAGATTATCCTTAATCTAAGGTCTCAGACATAAATAAAAACTTAATAATAGCTATATTATTTTTTCTCAATCTCTCCTATTTTTTCAGATGAAGCTCTATTTTTTATATCAAATATGATTGACCATAGACCATTTTATAGTGGCGCTATAGTACGATCTGAAATATTCAGAAAAATCCAATTAAACGTAAGTATTCCACATAGGAGAGTTGAGAATTTCTTCCGTATTTAAATTAACAATGATTTCTTCAGATTGATTAATAAAATAACCATTTAGAACAGGAAATATCTCAGGTTTAAATAACTCTGATTCTGGAGGTTTCATTTGGTTTTTATCTAGCAAATCAATATCAGTTAGTTTACGTACTACTAGCCCTAAAGATTTACTCTCATAACGAATGACAATTGCCATCATTTTGGAGAGAATATTGGATTTTTGAGAAATTGGTGAGTAACCTAACATATTCTCTAAATCTACTAACCACAGCATTTCACCACGCCAATTATAAATGCCTAGCAAACAATTAGGCATTTGAGGAACACTACAAATTTCTGATAAAGAAATTGGTACAACCTCAGTAATACTTTCTAATGAGATGACAGCAGCATCTCTTTCTCCTAAATTAAAACTTAAAAATTTTTGTTTGTTTTCCAATTTTCTTCAACCTTCAATAGTATTTCTAAACTTTTCATAAATAGGAGCTATTGACATAATTGGCAATAGCTAAACAAATAAACATTCATGTCTAGAAAAACTCTACATAGATTACTTCACATAGATTATTTTGCTAACTGTTGTAGCACTCCTTCTAGCTCATCCTTTTGCACTGGTTTAGAAAGGTATGCGTCTGCACCGAGCATATCCCCCCACATTTTATCTACATCACTATTTTTAGTAGAGCAAAAGACAATTGGTATTTGGCTAGTGCTAGGATTATTTTTTAATTCTCGACAAATCTCAAAACCACTTTTACCAGGTAAAATTACATCCAGAAATATTAAATCTGGAATCTTACTACTTAATTTTTCCTGAGCTTCTTCACTACTTGTGGCACTTATGACAGAATAACCAGCCTGTTTCAAATAACTGCTAATCACCTCCATGTCAGTTATACCATCTTCAACAACTAATACTGTATTCATTACACTTACCAACTCTAATTATTTAAAAATTACCTTTTACTTTCAGCCTTGAAATTTCAACCCTCAAATTTTATATTTATTCAAATCCAAATTACTTTATTAGTAGTATTACAAAAGCCCTATTTTAAGAGATAGGGGAGATTTCAACATCTGTAATACTTAATATTGTTATAATTGCGTAAGTCCTTTTTTATAAAAGATAGAAGAGTGCTCAATCAAAATAGTTTTGAAATTAGATTTTTTCAGTCCCGATAACTGCATTCAAAAAAAGATGCATGGGCTAAATCTACTCTAAAGATATATTAGAAAAGTACAAGTGGTTTATCTTATATAATTTTGATTCATACTGTAAGCGAATGGCTCAGCAAAAATACTGAGGCGAGATGATTTATTTACTTAAAATTTCGTAGCATTGTGAGAAACCATATTCTAGTAAATATACTTAAAATTTATAAATAATAAATATCAATTATTTTATCTACATCTACATTTGACAAAAGGTTTTTAGAATAACTCAGTTGTCATCACATTATTTACAGGACTTACGCAACGTTAGCTATCGCTATACTAGGTAAACGCATAGTGTGTCCTACGGACATAGATTTATCCTAAGCGACGGTCACGTAGTAATTGGTAGAGCCTTACGACATGGCTTCACTTAGCCATGAAAGGGTTGTCGTAGAATAGCAATTTCAAGATTTCGGCGTTAGCTAGCACTATGCTAAGCAAAACGCCGAGCGTGCAAGATGTGAGCTTATACGTCGCAAATGGAAGTCCTATCTATCGGACAGCTACGGGTTAACTAACGGGACTTAAACACGCAGTGTAGCACTAGCTAACCTAATGCCCTGGTTACGTTGCTTTTGCGTAAGCCCTGTATTATTCATTATTTGCTGTAGGAATTTTTAAATATTTACGTACTATCCCCATGACTTTATCAGCTGCTACAGGTTTGGTAATAAAATCAGTGGAACCAACCACTTTGGCACGAACTCTATCAAAAAGACCGTCACTACCGGTCAATATGACTATTGGTGTATTAGCAAATAGCGATACTCTTCGTAGTTGAGCGCAAATCTCATAACCACTAGCAACCGGCATTACCAAGTCTAAAAAGATCAGTTCTGGCTTATGCTCAATCAGAGTTGGTAAAGCTTGTAATGGGTCTTGAATTTTGACTAATCTCAATCCATTGGGAGTGAGTATTTGCTCTAACATCTGGCAAACTTGAGGACTGTCATCTACGCAAGCTATTAATTGACCACCAGTAGGTTTCCCTTGCTTTGGAGTGGCTTTATTTGGACTATTGCCTTGACCGACTACTTTTAAAGGTAAATCGGGTATTTCTACCAACTCAATAATTCCTTTAAGAATATAAGGAAGTAGCGATCGCGCAATTGGTAAAGGTGTTTGCTTCATTTTGACGGCTAAATCTCTTAAAGAGTATTTACCGTTCATTAAAGTCACAAAGTTCTTATAAACACTGGGACTTAACATTTGTTGTAGTTGCTCTGGTCTTCTAAGCACTGGTGCTAAGTCTGGTGAGAAATTAGCTAAACCTGCCTCTGACCAACCTTTCCAAGTGTCTTGCATGAATTTCAAAGACATATCAGCACTTGTGAAGCTCATCGGTGCTTCTAAAATCACTTCTTGGCTACGATCGCTGCTTATAGAGGTAAAGTTAGCCTGTTGCGCAAGGTCAAATAGCAATTCACCTATTGTGTGTTCTACAATGGCGTTAATTTGATCTCGTCTAATCTTTTGCTTTTCATGTAGCATTTCTAAGATGCGATAGTCCCAGTAGTTAAAGGAAATATCTTCTGAACGCAATTTGATTTTATCAATATCAACATCTGGGCAATGTTGAGCCATATTTCTGCGCCAACGACGAAAGGGATGATTCCCACCAGTAGCCCACACCATACGCCCTAGCCGATAGTAGAAAGTCCATTTATGTTCTTTTGAACTTTTGATGTTTAGCTTGCCACTATACTGGAGTTGAGTACAAGTTTTAAACTCATCGAGTAAATTACTCGATACCATCAATTCCGGATGGCTCATATTCTGTCCCTTGAGTTAATAAATCAGTCTTCAAATTTCAAACTAAAAATATAGCAGTTCGGAATTTTTTTGTCTAAAAATATTTAGCAAACTATTTATATAATTAGCACTTAGTTTATATATACTGTTATGTAGCTTTCCTATAAAATTATTATTCGGTTTATGAAAAATCTCAATATAAAATCTGACTGAAATATACAACTTTATTCCCAGTATCATTACTAGAAATTGAGTAAATATTTTGCAGAAGTAATATATTTATAAACTCCTACAATCAAAATATTTGATTTATCAGTCTAAAATCTACCAGTCAGATATAGTTGGATATATTTGCCTCCTTTCCAAATGAAGTTATATAGAAACGCCATACAATAAGAGTAAGATGTCTTGATCCTTCACATCTCATATTAGACATTTTTATAAATTATACAAATCAGTGTATATCCTGATTTTACAATTAAAGTAATTGGTAAATGTTAGATTTTTGCATTTTCAGGCTAGTAATTTATCTTAAAAAATATTTCATAAAGAAGCATTATTTTAATTTTTTATAAACTTTTTGTAAATTTTGAAAAAGTGTGAAAGATATATTATTACGTTTTTATTACTTATAAATACTGTCCGTATAATTTAAATTTTATACCCTCATTTTCTGAATTAATTAATATATAATTAACCAATGTATGTTTTAAAAAATTGTAAAACATGTACTTTTTCTTTATTTCTATAAATATTTGAATGACAAAAATGTTACTCCTAACTAATTCCTTATATTACAAATTTTATTTCTAGTTTCTAAATTGAATTTGAAAGTATTTATTTATACCATAAGTAAAACGAGGGATAGAAGTTGAAAATGCATTCAAATTTTTATGATTATTGGAAATAACTATAATAGTGTTGAGAGATTAACCCTGACTTAAGTATTGTTAATGGATTCGATACAGCAAAATTCAAGCAACTCAATTTTTAATTGTTTTCTAATTTTTTTGAGTTTGAGCATCTATGGCTGCTCGGAGATTACCTTGATGTTTTGAGAGTAAATCGTTTCCTGCGGTTTTATCTAAACCAGTCCAGTGCATTAACAATGCTAGTTTTACTGATTTGCCGCTATTCTCCAATAATTTATCAGCCTCATCGCGATTTAATTCAGTTAAATCTTGTAAAATACGTAAAGAGCGATCGCGTAATTTTTGATTAGTTACCGCCACATCTACCATCCGGTTTCCGTAGACTTTTCCTAATTTCACCATCACGCTGGTAGATAAAATGTTCAAAGCTAGTTTTGTGACGGTTCCCGCTTTTAGACGAGTTGAACCAGCCAGAATTTCTGCTCCAGTTAATAATCTGATATCAATATCAGCATCAGCACTGATCTGTTCGGAAGGAACACAAGCAATAAAAATCGTCGTTGCTCCGTGCGATCGCGCTCCCTTCAATGCACCGTGTACATAAGGAGTGGTTCCTCCTGCGGTAATTCCTACAACTACATCTACTGGGGTAAGTTGGTATTGAGAAGCGATCTCTTCTCCATCTTCAGCCCTATCCTCTAAATTTTCAGAACTACGTACTAAAGCAGCATTCCCACCAGCCAAAACTCCCTGTACCAATTCCGGAGGAGTACAAAAAGTGGGAGGACATTCCGCAGCATCTAGTACACCTAGTCTACCAGAAGTTCCAGCCCCAACATAGAATAATCTGCCACCCTGACGCAAACAATCAGCAGTTTTATCAATTGCTTGAGCTAACTGATGTTTTGCTGTTGCGATCGCGTCAATTGTTTTCTGGTCTTCACGATTAAATAATTCTACTAATTCCAGGGAACTCAGCAGGTCTAAATTTTTACTATGTGGATTAACTTGCTCTGTTAATAAATGTCCACGTTCCTGTAAATTTGGCATAATTTGTATATTTATATAACTATTGCATTCAACAATAAGGGAAAAGGGAACAGGGAATGGGCAAAAGGGGGCGGAATCAATCAGGAAGTGAGTAGAGTGAGCAAGCAGCAATTAAACATTTGACTATTAATCATCCTCACATAGCGTAACCGTTAGCGCTGATCATCAGGCATTATTATTAACCGTTAACCATTAACCAATTACCCATCACCAATTACCAATTACCAAATTCTATAAAAGTCCTTCCAATTTACGACGAATGCTCTCTAGTTCTGCATCTGACATTTCTGATTCGGACGAAGTTTGCTTGGGTTCTGGTTGTGGCTTATGATCAGATTTATCAGTTTGCCAATCTGTATCATCTACATTGGTTTCTGGTGGAATGACTAAAGAGCCATTGCTGGGAACGATTTCCCAGTCATAATTAGCACCAGTACAAAACTCCTTAATTTCTTCAGCATCGATTTCTTCTACTGCTGGAGTAGGAAAATCTTGTGCTTCCAGCATTAATGCAAAACGTTCTGCATCTTCTTCAGACTCAAACATCAGCACTTTATTGCGATCGCCTACTTTGATGGTATGAATACCTTCATTTTCGGTTCCGGCGTTGAAAAGTAACACAAAGACACGCATGGGTGTAATCATCTGCCTTTTTTTTGGGATCTATTCATATTAAAGTTCTAGGTTGTAACCTGAAGAAAGTCTAGATAAAAATCTTACTTTCATCATATTTTCCTGACAGGTTCATAAATAATTGTCAAGATAAATGCGGGTGATATGGGATTGTCTGCTAGATGATTCGCTATTTTCATTCATATTTGAGTTGGTTGATTGCAATCGCTTTTGTTCTCTAATCTACTGACTCTGCTTGATTATTACATTAGGTTTGCTGTACTAGTGACCAACCAAAGCAGATGTTTGTATCCTGGTACAGAGATAAATCATAAAAAGCGGCTTTCAATAGCTTAGATACTCACCATTAGTCTGTTCGCTTCCTTTGGTTGGTAAATAATAAAAACCAAATGCCTAAATCTAAGAAAAAAGATCATAACTGTAAATTTTCAATTAAAAATCCTTTACGGTTATTAGCATTTAGTCGTAAATGGATGACTGTGGGCTGCGTTTCACTTATATTAGGTAGTAGTATTGGTTTTTGGCGATTACAGACTTTTATTCATCATGAGTTAGCTCCTTTAGCACAAAAAAATCTTAAAAATATAATTAATCGTCCTCTGAAATTGGGTGAGGTCAAAGATTTTTCTCTTACCGGAGTTAGATTTGGTGCTTCGGCAATACCTGCTACTGCTACAGACTCCGATAAAGTAACTATCGATTCTGTAGAAGTTGGCTTCGATCCTCTAAAATTGGTTTTCAACCGCACATTAAAACTTGATGTGACTTTAGTCAACCCCAATGTTTACATTCAGCAAGATAATCAGGGGAGTTGGGTAAATACAAGGTTAAATTTAGGTGAACCGGGTGCTCTGCAAGTTGATTTAGAAAAGGTAAGAATTCGTAACGGAAAGCTAGTATTAGTACCTTTTGAAGAAGAAAGAGATATAAAAGCAAAGACGCAGAAGTCAGTATTGGGGAATCAATTTCCATCGACAAGCAAGAATATAAAAAATAATATTAAAAAACAAGTTGAAGGGACTACGGGTACTTCTCCACAAGAACCTAGTAAGATTCAGGTGAATTCTCCTTTAACTTTTAATAATTTAAATGGTTCAGCTCAACTATTGGAAAAGTATCGACTGATTAAATTGAATTTGGATGCAGAATCAGCAAATAGTGGGAATATTTCTATTGCTGGTGACGTGCATCCTCATATTGGAAAAATAAACTTGGATGTGAGCGGACAAGATTTTGCTGCTGTAAATATTACTCGCTTAATTCCCATCCCAATAGATTTACAGGCAGGGATACTTGACGGGAAAGTAAATGTTCAGTGGATTCGGGGAGCTTCGCTCTTATTGTTTGGCAATGGTCATGTAAAAAATGTCAAGCTGAGAGTCCCTAGAGCACCAAAAACATTTATTAATTCTACGGGAAATATTGATTTTGACGGTACAAAAATTAAGTTGAAAAACGTCAAAAGTAGCTACGGTAAAATTCCTTTAAAAGCTAATGGTGTTATTGACTGGAAAGATGGATATAATGTCACAGCAAAGGTAAAAGCTGTTGAAGTTAACAACGCCAAAGATACACTCAACTTTGTTTTCCCCGTACCTGCGACAGGAGATTTAAGCGCAGATATCCAATTGGCGGGTAAGCTTCTCAATCCAGTAATTTCAGGTAAAGTCAGTACCAAAAAAACTGCAACCCTAGATAAAGTTAATTTTCAAAATATTATAGGTAATTTCAAATTTACTGCTAATGACGGAGTAGTTAGTCTAAGTAATATTGTAGGAAAGCCAGTCATTGGTGGAGAAATTAAAGGTGGTGGAATAATTCAGATGGGGGATACACCCAGAATGAAGCTGAATTTTATAGCCAGACATATTCCTGGAGATGCGATCGCTGGTTTATATAATTCAGTACCTCCGGTCAAGGTTGGTCGGGTAAATGCTCAGGCACATATTAAGGGTAGTCCCAGTGATGCTTTAACTGCGGTCAGGTTTCAAGCTCCTCAAGGGACTTATCCAGCTACAGGTGAGGTGTTAATTGCACCGGATAGAAGTTTTACTTTTAGAAATGTGCGTTTGGCTGTAGCTGACGGTGAAGTTAGAACTGCCGGAAAATGGAATAATCGAAAGTGGGAAGCTGTGGCTGATGCAAGGGGAGTGAAAGTCAAGCAATTTATTAACTCCCAACAGTTAGGACAAAACTTAGAACATATATCTTTAAATGATGCTGAATTTAAAGGTCGTCTGATTTTATCGGGGAGTTCTGAATCTTTTGGTGTGAAAAGTATTCAGCCTGTGGATGCGAAGGTACAATTAGCTGGCGGAAATGTCAAAATTACTCAGCTACAGTTGAATGAAGAAAGTTTTTATACGAAATTAGTTGCCTCAAGAGTAGGTTTAGGAAAGTTATTTAAACAAACTCCTCCCGGTTTAGATGGTCTTGCTAGTGGTAGTTTTGAACTGGCTGGTTCTCGTAACAATTTTGACTCTAAAACTTTACGGGGAAGGGGTGAAGTTAATCTTACAGTTGCTGGTGGTAGTATTAAAGCTTCAAATATATTAGTTGCGAATGGTGTTTATCAAGCTAAGGTACAAACAAAAAATATTAAGTTAAGACAATTAGCCTCCCGTCTATCTTCTCAATTTCAAGAACCTTTAACTCAAGGACGTTTAACTAGTGATTTTCTAGTTGCTGGTTCCACAGAAACATTTGATACTAGTACTATAAAAATAAAAGGTAAGGGAAGAATTCGAGCTGGGAATAGTAGTATTTCCATACCCCAACTACAGTTTAACAATGGTGTGTATCAAGCCAAATTCAGTGCTAATGGTATACCGTTAAAAGGAATTACATCAGTACCACCCCAACTACAGGGTAAATTAACCGGTAACCTACTATTAAGTGGGTCTATTAAATCTTTCTCACCAGAATCTTTTTCCACAGACAATATTCGGACGATTGCTCAAGGTCAGTTAGATTTAGGCAGTGGTAAGTTGATCGTACCTAATTTAGAATTAATTTCGGGTCGGTACAAAGGAAGAATAATCGCAGATAATTTACCATTACAAGGTTTTGCAAATTTACCCGATACTGTCGAAAGTGGCTTAAATGGTGAATTCACAGTTGCTGGTTCCACTAAATCTTTCTCCCCTAATGAAATTCAAGGACAGGGAAGAGCAAATTTAAGATTTGCAGGGGGTATAGTCAATGCTAATAATATTCAGGTAGTAAATGGTCAGGTTCGAGCTACTGTCGATACATCAGGTATAGAGCTTACACAATTCAATCCAGATTTACAGGGGAAAGTTTCAGGTCAGTTACAGGTCGCTTTAAATCTGCAAAATCCTTCTTTATCTGTGACCCAAGCAACAGGTAAAGTTAACTTTTCTCAAGGTTTGTTAGGTATTGAAGAACCCTTAAAAGCATTATTTGCTTGGAATGGTGAAAAATTACAGTTGAAAAAGTTACAGGCAAAGAATTTCAGTGCAAGCGGTGATATTCTTGTGAAGACAAAAGGCTTAGATATCCCGAAAGTTACTGATTTAAATCTGCAAGTACAAGCACAAGGTTACAACTTAGAGAAACTGCCTTTAAATATACCCAACGATATAAAATTAGCTGGAAAAGCTGATTTTGACGGTAGAGTCACGGGTAACTTACCCATACCAAACTTACAAGGACAGTTAAATTTGCGGGATTTGGTAATAGATAAATATGTTTTTGAAAACTACTTACCAGGTACTATTAGCTCATCCCCAGGAAGTGGTTTAAATTTACGTTTAACTGGTCAGCGAGACCAAATAGCTTTTAGTTTGAATAGTAAAAACCAACCCCAAAATTTTAATTTAAAATGGCAACAAGCTTCAGCTAGGGGTCAACTGCAAAGAGATCAATGGAAGTTAAACTTAGATAGTTTTCCTATAGGAATATTGAATGTCAAATTACCTGCCAATAACCGTCTCGGACCAGGTAATATTCTTGGTAAATTAAGCGGAAATTTTCAATTTAATCAAAACACACTCAATACAACAGGAAGCGTACTTGTAACTCAACCGCAAATCGGACGTATTAAAGGCGATCGCTTAAGTGCACAGTTCCGCTATCAAGATGGACTACTGACTTTAGCAAATAGTAGCTTTAGCAAAGGTCAAAGCAGCTATACTTTCGTTGGTAGCATCGACCCAACTGCTACAGTTCCTCAGGTAAAGGGAGAATTTCAGGCTGATACGGGAAAAGTACAAGATGTTTTAACCGCTCTACAAATATTTGAAATAGAAGATTTACAAACTGGTTTGGAAAAACCTGAGTATGGTAAAGCTGCCGATTTGAGGAACATAGAATCTGTAGGAGCACCAGGAAAACCTTTGTCCATACAATGGCAACGTTTATCAGAGATTAGAAGACTTTTAGAGCAACAAGAACAAAAACGTCGAGAAGCTTTTCCTTTTCCTAAATTAGCTACTTTCAAAGGTAATTTTAACGCGAAAGTCAAAGTTGATACAACCCTTGCACAAGGTCTAGCATTACAGTTTGATGTTCAAGGTAAGGAATTCTCCTGGGGTGAAAAAAACGAACCCGGTCGCTTTTATGATGCTGATAAGGTAATTGTTAGCGGTAAATTGGACAATAGCGTACTGACTCTGCAACCTCTACGTATTGAATCAAAAGATAAGCTAATTTCTTTCAAGGGAACTTTAGGGGGTGAAGAACAATTTGGTCAGCTAAAGATAGAAAATTTTCCTTTACAAGTTTTAGAAAATTTTATTTCATCTCCTCTAAGTTTATCCGGGAGATTGAGTGCGACAGCATCTTTAGCAGGTAGTCTCAGCAATCCCCAAGCTAAAGGAGTATTAGAAATTACAAATGGTTATCTCAATCAAAAAGGGGTCAAATCAGCTGGTGCGAGCTTTAATTATTCAGACAGTAGACTTAACTTTGGTAGCGAGGTCGCTGTTACTTCAGAAGAACCCGTCAGTATTAGTGGTAGTATCCCTTACAAGTTACCCTTTGCGACCGTATCTCCGAATAGTAAAGATATTCAACTAGATGTGAAAGTTAAAAATCAAGAATTAGCACTTCTGAATCTATTTACCAATCAATTAGTATTTGAAGCTGGAGAAGGTAACATAGACTTATCTGTGCGTGGTACCTTGGAAACACCAGAAGTGACTGGAATTGGAAGTGTTAATAACGCAACTTTTAGCTCACAATCTTTACCAGAGAAGCTAACGGAAGTTACAGGAAACTTAGAGTTTGATTTCGACCGTATAGTAGTTAACAGTCTTCAAGGTAAATTTAGTAAAGGTAAAATAGAAGCATCTGGTGAGATTCCTATTACTGTTACTCAAGGAATTGGAATCAATAATCCCTTGACTGTAAGTCTAGATAAATTAGCCTTAAATTTGAAAGGATTATATCAAGGTGGTATTGATGGTAACTTACAAATTCGCGGTTCTGCTTTTGACCCCAAAATTGGCGGACAGTTATTATTGAGCGACGGTAAAGTATTACTTGCAGAATCCAATGACACATCCGAGCAAATTGATCACAATAGTTTTGACTCAGGGAAGGCAAGTAAGCAAGATAGTAACAGTAAAAATGAAACCCAAACCGCCAGATTTAACAATCTTGAACTGACCTTAGGTAAAAATGTTGAAATTACCCGTCCACCAATCTTAAACTTTGAAGCTACAGGTAAGTTGATTTTACAAGGTTCTTTAAATGAACCCAAACCAGAAGGAACTATTAATTTACATAGTGGTAGAGTAAATTTATTTACTACGCAATTTAACTTAGTAAAGGATCGGGAAAATACAGCAACCTTTAGAAAAAATCAACCGAATGACCCCAATGTAAATATTCAATTATTTGCCAAAGTATTAGATGTAATTCAAAGCAGCGACCTAAGCAAACCAAACACTACTGGTTTAGCTGCCTTAGAAACAGTACGGGTAGAAGCTAATATAGAAGGACCTGCGAGCAAATTAAATGAAAACTTGGAATTAATCAGTTCTCCAGCGCGTAATGAAACTGAAATTGTGGCTTTGCTTGGTGGTGGTTTTGTAAATACCGAAGGAAGGGGTAACAGTACTCTAGGTCTGATAAATATTGCTGGTTCTGCTGTTTTCAATAACTTTCAAACAACATTTAGTGAAATTGGAACAGCATTTGGTTTAAGCGAATTGCGAATATTTCCAACTTTGATTTCAGAAGATCCAGAAGCTGGTAGAAGTAACTCTAGTTTAGAAATTGCAGCTGAGGCGGGTATTGATATAAATAATAAAGTGTCTGTTTCTGGTATTAAAATTTTAACAGCAGCAGACCCCCTACAGTGGGGTATAAATTACCGCGTTAATAATCAATTTCGCTTGCGTGGTTCTACAAATTTATTTGATGATAATAGAGCCGTACTCGAATATCAAAAGCGTTTTTAATCATCGATAATTGCTAATTAGCGATCGCTTAATTGGGAAGATGTAATATTTAAATAGGTAATGTAATAATAAATTCGGTGTCTTCACCCAGTTTAGAGTTACACTGTAAAGTTCCACAATGCTTATCTGTAATAATTTGATGAGTGATAGCTAATCCTAGACCAGTACCGTTACCTACTCCTTTGGTTGTGAAATATTGGTCAAAAATTCTCTCCTTCACTTGAGCAGTCATACCACCTGCATTATCTATTATCTTAATTACTGCCATATTTTGAGTAGGGTTAATATCTATATCGGTAATTATGGTGATGATATTTGGGTCAGCCAAAATTTCTTCAAAGGAGCGATCGCGATTGTGCTCTTCAAATGCATCAATAGCATTAGCAATCAGATTCATTAATGCTTGGTTGATCTGTCCAGGATAGCAGTTAATGGGTGGTAATTCTTTATATTGCTTAATAGTCTGGATTTCGGGTTGTTTCTCATTAGCTTTGAGTCGATGCTTAAGTAACATTAAAGTACTATCTATACCTTCATGAATTTGAAACTCTACTTTAGAGGATATGTCTGCACGTGCAAAAGTTCTTAAAGAAAGACTAATATTCTTCAAACGTTCAATACCATGACCCATGGATTTGATGGTTTTGGGTAAATCTTCTTGGAGATACTCTAAATCTATTTCTTCTTCTAATTCTTCTATCTCGGAGTCTGTATCGGTCATTTTCTCCTGGTAGAGTTCTAACAAATGCAATAAGTCTTTGGTGTATTCATTAACGTGAGAAATATTTGCTCCAATAAAACCTATGGGATTATTAATTTCGTGACCGATACCTGCAACAAGTTGTCCAAGGGTGGACATCTTCTCACTTTGAATTAACTGTAACTGAGTTTGTTTTAATTGTTCTATAGATTTGGTTAATTCTGCGGTGCGTTGTTCGACTTTTTGTTCCAGGGTATTAGTAAGATGGGATAATTTCAGATGTAATTTTAAACGAGCAATTACTTCTTCTTGTTGAAATGGCTTAGTGATATAGTCAACTGCACCAATTTCTAAACCTTTTACCTTATCTGTAGTATCTGATAATGCCGTCATAAAAATGACAGGAATATTCTCCGTTATAGGATTAGATTTTAATCTACGACAGGTTTCAAATCCATCAATACCAGGCATCATCACATCTAGAAGAATTAAATCAGGTTTGGCATATTCTGTCTGTTCAATAGCCGATTCTCCATCTGTAGCCATTAATGCTTTCCATCCATATCCGTGAATAGATTCAGAGAGGACTTTCAGATTAGTTGGGTTATCATCAACTAATAAAATACGCGTTGATTTAGAGAGAATATCAGTCATCTTTAAGTTGGTTCCTTAATTAAAAACTGTTTGATAAATTTACGTATTTTCGCAGTTTGAAAACTAGCTGTAAGTTTACTTATTTCAGTTGCGAAACCAAGTAATTGCTTATCCTGAGTTATTATTTCTTTTAGTATTCCCTCCATTTCTTCAATATCACCCATCATTGCTAAGTGATAAAGCTGCTGCAATAATTTCTCCGATGGCGGAATTATCTCAGTTATATTTGTAGAATTTATATTTGTAGAAGTTATATTTTGGGAATAAGTTTGATGGGAAGATTGATTAGAAAAAGATGAATTTGTTGATGTGGAATATCCATTCAAACCGGAATTAGAACTATCATAAATCCAATCTAAATCCAGAATACTTCCTAATGTTTTGATTAATTCTTCAGCTTGTAAAGGTTTGGGTAAAAAGCTTTTTGCTCCTGCTTGTAAACTTCGCTGTCTATCCACATCAAAAACGCTTGCGCTGGAAACAATAACCGGGATAGAAGAGGTTTGGGGGTTTGCTTGTAATTTAATCATAAGTTCAAAACCATCCATATTAGGCATTGCTAAATCAAGCAAAATCACATCAGGATTATTTTCTAGAGCTAGTTTTAACCCTTCTAAACCATCATTTGCTTCTATAGTATGAAAGCTAATTGTTTGTAGCAAATCACTTAATACGCTACAGTGATTTTTATCATCATCAATAATCAGAATTTGGGGTATATTTTCTTTAATTCCAATAATTTTATTTTGGTTCTCTGTCTGGGATTTGTCTGACTCACTAATAACTGGTATTGTCAATTCCAACGAAAAGATACTGCCTTTACCTAAGCTACTTTCTACTTGGATTTCACTACCCATCAAAGCCACTATTCTTTTACTGATAGTCAATCCTAAACCCGTCCCATCAGGTCGTTTAGCAGCATCACCGACTTGTTCAAAAGGTTGAAAAATTTTCTGTAGCTGTTCTGGTGACATACCTACACCAGTATCTTGGATACGGAAGCAAATTGTACAATTTTTACTGCTGTTTTCATATTGATTGATCCTAGAACCCCAGTCATCACTTTTCCCCTCTTTACATGGTGATATAACGATGACTTCAAAAGTAACCCCACCTTCATCAGTAAATTTAATTGCATTTCCTATTAAATTAATCAATACTTGCCGTAAACGTTTTTCATCTACCTCTATAGCAAGAGGTAAATTTTGGTCTACAATAACTTTAAATGAAATACCTTTTTGCTCTGCTTTAATTCGACAAATTTCTGTGACACTATTTAGAAATATCGAAAAACAAACATTGCTAGACAATAATTCCAACTTACGAGCTTCGATTTTGGAAAGGTCTAAAATGTCATTGATTAGCATTAATAAATGGGAGCCACACTGATGAATAATACCTATACTTTCTAAGTTTTTACCTGTAATCTCTGACTTCCGTTCTAAAACTTGAGCATAGCCCAGAATACCATTCAATGGAGTACGTAACTCATGGCTCATATTTGCTAAAAAATCGCTTTTGGCTTGGTTCGCAGCATCCGCAGCTTTTTTTGCTTCTACTAATTCATGGGTTCTTTCTTCAACTTTAATTTCTAAAGTTTTGGAATAATCAAATAACTGATTATTTGCATCTTCTAGCTGACGATTAGTCTCTTCAATTTTCTGTTGCTTATAAGAATTTGTAGTTGCGATCGCGCTAGCTATAAAAGAACATAAAGCTGGTGTAATTGGAATTAATACACCTTGGAGAAACATCCAGTAGCTACCACCAACTAACCCCCCACTAATTCCTACAGTAGCCCAAAGAATGTTTCCTCCAGGAAGAAATTTTTTCTTGTATTTGTGAGCTAAAATCCAACTACCGGTAGAACCTACAGCCGAACAAAAAGCAATCCATAATAGAAAAGTAGTTCCTGAAAAACCTACTAAATTAGCCCTCCCAGTTTTAGCCCCTAGAACCAACTGCATAGCTACATTGACATGAACTAATACTCCTGGAGTTGGACTCCCAGGGTAAAACCAAGAAGAACTAAAAGGAGTATTAAAGAAATCATTAGTACTTGGAGCTGTAGAACCAATAAAAACCATGCGATCGCGCATTAAATCTTTAGGTATTCTCCCGGAAATGACATCGCGCATTTTTATTCTTTGAAATGCATTCTCAGAACCGTACCAATTTAGTAATATTTGATACCCTCCTAAATCTGTCTTAGTGTAACCAGCTTCTAATTGTTCTAAGGGTACATAAATTTGTTTGCCTAACTTATACTTTTGTTTTTCTGCATCAACAGGCTTTAAAAAAATTCCTTTTTCTTCTTCCGATTCCAGATATTTTAAAGCTACAAGAGTTCCTAAGCCAGGTTTTATTACATCTTTTTCTTTTTCATCTTGTGCCGTTAATAAAGCACGACGCACGTAGCGATCGCTATCTAAAACTAAGTCAGCTAGACCTACTTGTCCTTTTTCTTTTAATACTGATGATGGCTTAATTCTTTCTCCGATAATTTTTTCTACACCAAATAGATTAGGTGTAGTTTTAAATACTTCTATGAGCTGTTTATGTCCTTCACCTTCTGGTAGGTCTCGATATAAATCTAAACCAATTGCTCGTGGGTTTTGAGAGCGAATTTTTTTGATTAGTTCGGCAAGTGTAGTATCAGGAATTGGCCATTTTCCAACAGTTTGAATATCTTTTTCATCAATTGTGACAATGGCAATTTTTCCAGCAATTTCTGAAACGGATTTATCTTGGTGGGATTTGATCTGCGAACGCAAGCGAAAAAACCAATCTCGTGTTTGCCACTCTGCTAAATTAAATAATCCTATCCCCTGTGCAATGCAGACAGCAATCATAATAGTAGGAGTAATAATCAAAACACTGCGATGTTGTCGAAAAAAAAGTTTAAAATTATACCACATAAAGCAAAATGATTGCAGACAACGGATCAGACTTACGCCACTCTAAAATATTTTTAACTTTAATTAAAAAATGCTCTCTATAATTTTGAATATATATTCTAAACATAGAAAATAGTTAATATCATGCTCATCCCGTAGACTATACCTAGGGATAAGCAAGATATTTAGGTATCTGTTTTTCTATGATATTTATAAAAATACTGCAATTAATCTCAGATATTATTAACTACTACTAAAGGGGCTTTTCCAATCTGCTTCAGTCTAACGGAAGCTAATAATTCTGACCAGTGTTTATTTACACTTGGATTTGTCGGCTGAATATCTCTTAATTTAGCTAAGGTTGCAATACAGTCATACCACACTCCACCTTGACCAAAAGCTTTTGCTTGTTTGAGTAAATCTTTTTGCTGCATTGATTTTATTATTTTTTCGTCTGGTTGAATACGCTGAATCCAACCATTAACATAAGGAGTTCTCGGACTTAATGTTTGATCAACTTGTAATGCGAAAAACCATTGATAGTTTTTTTCAAATTGTAAGTTGATAGGAACTTTAATGGAAATAACTTCTGCCTTACCTGATACTGATACATTCATTTGATGTAAAGTATTTCCTTGAGCATCTTTAAGACTAAAAATACCCTTTCTAGCAGGAGAAGCAGGTAAATAGACTAAAATTTTGGGATTTTGAGAAATTGTTGTCCCAAAATAGGCTTTAGGTAGCAGCGCTAAAATTACCCCTGGTTGCTCTATCGAGTTCTCGGAGATACTGAGATATTTATCACCTTCTCTAGATGAACCACCTGCAGTTTGTTTGGGAGCAGATTGATCTGGTTTGGGAGCAAATAAACTACCATTACTGCGAGATGCACCCCCAGCAGT
>ERZ1740062.73-NODE-73-length-77994-cov-7.150759_pt1 | contig 77994 bp, 74 predicted proteins | sample MGYA00581741_ERZ1740062 | MGnify/ENA primary metagenome ERZ1740062 (study PRJEB43018, sample SAMN04849747) | marine metagenome | isolation source: floating plastic debris | place: Pacific Ocean | collected 2008-09-01 | study: EMG produced TPA metagenomics assembly...
CCTCCGGAAGACGCGCAGACGCGCGCGGCATCGAGATCGAGCTGGATCTTGCCATCTCGCACCGGCGCGCCGAGACACTGCGCGCGCGTGCCTATGATGGCGATGTCGCCCGCGTGTGTGTTCCCGCCGAAATCGGTCTCGAATGGATTCACGCGACGGCGGATCCGTCGATGGACCTGGCGCATCCAATGCGTGGTCCCTATCGAACCCGGCGTGACGGTGCTGCCGATCTGCATCGTCTGGCCATCACGCTCTGCAAGCAGGCGCGATTGCTGCCCGCGGCGGTTGTCGCGGCTGTTCCGCTCGACCGCGCACGGGCCCTGGCGAGTGACGCTGGGCTTTCGATCCTGGACGAGATGCTTGTGCACCGCGCCGCCGATGCTGCGATTAAGATGAACCGGGTCTCTGGCGCCAAGGTGCCAACCCGGTTTGCCGAGGCCGGCCGGGTCCATGTTTTCAGGCCCGAAGATGGTGGTGAGGAGCACTATGCTGTCGAGGTCGGGTCACCCCAACGTGACGCGCCGGTTTTGTCGCGGCTGCATTCAGCCTGTTTTACGGGCGATGTCGTCGGTTCTCTGAAATGCGATTGTGGGCCGCAATTGGCGACAGCGATGCAGCAAATCGCCGACGAAGGGGCAGGCGTGCTGCTCTATATGAATCAGGAGGGTCGCGGCATCGGTCTGGCCAACAAGATGCGCGCCTATGCGTTGCAGGATCAGGGGTATGACACGGTCGAAGCCAACCACCGGTTGGGGTTCGAAGACGATGAACGCGATTTCCGGCTGGGTGCGGAGATCCTGAAAGCTCTGGGGTTCTCGTCAGTGCGGCTGATGACGAACAACCCGGGCAAGATTGCGATGATGCAAGCCTCGGGCGTCGAGGTTGCCGAGCGTGTTCCGCTAAAGGTGGGTGAGACGGCTCAGAACAAGGCCTATCTGGCAACCAAGGCCGCGAAGAGTGGCCACCTTTTGTGAAATTGGCTGGTGTCGTGCTTGAGCAAGCCCGCCACCTCCCCCACCCTCCCACCCATGCGAGCTTGCGGGCTTGTCGCCGCCTGCCGGCGCCGAAGTGTTCCGATCTGGTGGTCAATCGACTGGGAGCTCGTTTCAAAGGACGGCGGTTTCCGTGCGCTATCGGACGCGGGGGTATCGTCGCAGAAAAGCGGGAAGGTGATCTGTCGACGCCGGTCGGTTCTTTTCGACTGATGTGGGTGTACGTGCGTCCCGATCGGCTCACCCTGCCTGAGACGTGTTTGCCAATTCGACCGCTTGATCATCGTCAAGGCTGGTCCGAGGCGCCGGAGGATCCCGCGTACAACCAGCCAATTCGGCACCCGCACCCGTATCCAGCCGACCGGATGCGTCGAGGCGACCCTCTTTATGACCTGTGCGTCGTCACTGATCAGAATACGGATCCGGTTGTGCCGGGATCAGGCAGTGCGATCTTTGTGCACCTGTGGCGAAAGCCTCGTCATCCCACCGCCGGCTGCATTGCATTCCGGCGGAAGGATCTGCTCTGGATTCTCCGGGGCTGGTCGCCGCAAAGCCGACTGATCATTCGATAGACCGGTGGCTCAGAATGTCGCGCGATCCAACTGCAACGAGATCCTAGAAAGCCTGAGCGCCTCGGCCCGTGCATCGAACTCTATCGGCTTTGCAAGCGCACTTTGAACATCGGCGCGGGTCATGCCCACATCGCGCAAGATCCGGTCATCCTTCTCCAGAAGCTCTCGCAATTGGCTCCGGTTCCGCAGTTCTTTGAACCAGGCTTTCGCCAGCGGCTTGAAGTAGCTCAACATGGTCATTCTCCTGTGATCCGGACGGCACCGCGCCGTCTCTGGAACTCAAGATGCGGTCTGACTTGGCATCAGAAAAGCTAAAACAATTGACGTGTGGCGTTAGAATCTCTAAATCATAACTTATGAACAAGATCGTACACATTCCTGCCCCGTCCGCCTCGCTGGATGTCGATGTCCTGCGCTCGTTCATTGCGATCGTTGAAGGCGGCTCTATCGCCGCGGCAGCGGACCGTGTCGGGCGCACGGCCGGTGCCGTGTCGATGCAGGTCAAGAAGCTCGAGGATATGCTGGGTCGATCGCTGTTCGAAAGGACGCGGCAGGGCATGTTGCTCACCGCCGAAGGCGACAGGCTGCTCGACTACGCACGGCGGATGGTGGAACTGAACCGCGAGGCCATGCAGGCGTTCTCTGAACCTGAGCTCGACGGCACGGTGAGCGTTGGGATTGTCGACAGCTTCAAAGGTGAGCGGCTGGCCGAGGTGCTGGGTAACTTCGCCTGTTGTTATTCGAAAGCCACAGTGAATGTGGCGATGTCCAACACGGTCAATCTGGTTCCGGATCTCGATGCCGGAAAATACGACGTGATTATGATGACGCCTGGCGGTGCACATGCGCAACGCGACGGCGATATCTTGGTGCATGAGGAACCACTGGTCTGGATCGCCCGCGAAGGCGGACGCGCCATGCGTGCCCGCCCGGTTCCGATTTCGGTCGCCGACAATGGATGTGCCTGGCGCAAACTCGCAATGGAATCGCTTGCGGGTGCCGATGTTGCGACGCGCATTGCCTATATCTCGGATCATGACAGTGGTCAGCTTGCCGCCGTGCAGGCCGATCTCGCTGTGGCCCCAATGCCGCGCAGCTATCTGCAGCCCGGGCTGGTCGAACTTGGCACGCGGGATGGCTATCCGAAGCTGGGAAACGCGCGTCTTGTGATGCGAATCTCGGAAGGGGCTTCAGGCACCGCGCGGGCGTTGGCGGCGCGCAGCGCCGAAAGCTACGGGAAACGGATCGACATCGCGAACTAGCGCAGGGGTTGCGAATCCCGAACCGCAGGCGTATATCCCGCTCAACATCGCGGCGGCCTCGCTGGCACCAGCGGGACCCCCACCGGGTTTAGCGAGGCGGGCTGCGGGCCCGTTTTTTTGTCTCTGACCCAAGGACCTGCGTTGACCAACATGATCGCCAAAGCTCCGATCGATCAGCGAATGGCAGCCATCGTGCAGCCTGTGATCGAGGATTTGGGTTTCGAGTTGGTTCGTCTGCGTTTGATGTCGGGCAAGAGGATGACGCTGCAGATCATGGCAGAGCGCCCGGATGGCACGATCGAAGTGGAGGATTGCGCCGAGATCAGCCGCACAGTCTCGGCCGTTCTGGACGTCGAAGATCCGATCGAGAGCGAATACACGCTCGAGGTGTCTTCGCCCGGTATCGACCGCCCGTTGACCCGCTTGACCGATTTCGACCGGTGGGGAGGCCACGAGGCGAAGCTGGAGACGACCGACTTGATCGATGGACGGCGCCGCTTCAAGGGCATCCTGTGCGGAACCGAGAAGACGGAAGTTCTTATCGAGATCGACGAAGGCACGATCGGGTTGGAGTTCGACTGGCTCTCGGACGCAAAACTGGTGCTGACGGATGATCTGATCCGGGAAAGCCTGCGACGCTCGAAACGTGAATTCAACGCCGAAGATTATGATGAAGTCGTCGAAACCGACGATGAACCAAGTGAGGATGGACCGAACATGAAAGAGGACGCCTGAGATGGTCAGCGCAAACCGTCTGGAGTTGCTGCAGATCGCTGATGCGGTGGCACGGGAAAAGCTGATCGACCGGGAACTGGTCATCGAAGCCATGGAGGACTCCATGGGCAAGGCCGCGCGTCAGAAATACGGCGCCGAGTACGACATTCGGGCGTTCATCGACCGCAAGACGGGCGAGACGACGATGCATCGCGCCATGGAAGTGGTCGAGGAAGTCGAGAATCACTTCACCGAGATCACCGTCGAAGAGGCGCGCATCAAGGACCCCGAGGCCGAGCTTGGCTCGTTCGTGGTCGATCCTCTGCCGCCGATGGATTTCGGGCGTATCGCAGCGCAGACCGCCAAGCAGGTTATTGTTCAGCAGATTCGTGACGCCGAGCGTGCGCGTCAATACGAGGAATTCAAGGACCGTGTCGGCGAGATCATCAACGGCATCGTGAAGCGCACCGAATACGGCAACGTCGTCGTGGATCTTGGCCGGGCCGAAGCGATCGTGCGCCGGGACCAGTTGATCCCGCGTGAGGCGTTCCGCAATGGCGACCGCATTCGCTGCTATATTCGCGATGTTCGTTCCGAGACACGCGGACCTCAGATCTTCCTGTCCCGCACAGCGCCAGAATTCATGGCGAAGCTCTTCGCGCAGGAAGTGCCCGAAATCTACGACGGTATCATCGAGGTGAAGGCGGTCGCACGTGATCCAGGATCGCGCGCGAAGATCGGCGTGATTTCGTACGACAATTCGATTGATCCGGTCGGTGCCTGTGTCGGTATGCGCGGATCGCGCGTGCAGGCCGTGGTGAACGAACTGCAAGGTGAAAAGATCGACATCATCCCGTGGAACGACGACGCGGCGACTTTCATCGTCAATGCGTTGCAACCCGCGGAGGTGACGAAGGTCGTGATGGACGATGACGCCCAGCGCATCGAAGTCGTGGTTCCGGACGAACAGCTCTCTCAGGCAATTGGCCGTCGCGGTCAGAACGTGCGGCTCGCCTCTCAGCTGACCGGCTGGGACATCGATATCATGACGGAGGCCGAGGAATCCGAACGTCGGCAGGCAGAGTTCCGCGAACGCACGGGCATGTTCCAGGAGCATATGAACGTCGACGAGATGGTCGCGCAGCTTCTGGTCTCGGAAGGGTTCACCTCACTCGAGGAGGTCGCATTCGTCGAGCTGGACGAGCTGCTTGTGATCGACGGGTTCGACGAATCCACGGCGGAAGAGCTTCAGGCCCGTGCCCGCGAGAGCTTGGAAGAGTTCAACCAGAAGACCTTGGACGAGGCCCGCGCGCTGGGGGCACAGGACGATCTGATCGAGATCGAGGGCCTGACGCCCCAAATGGTGTTGGCGCTTTCCAATGATGGTGTCCTGGATCTAGAGACATTTGCGACCTGCGCAGATTGGGAACTGGCCGGAGGTTACACCGTTGTCGACGGCAAACGCGTCAAGGATGACGGCGTTCTGGAGCCATTCGGCGTTAGCTTGGAAGAAGCCCAGTACCTCATCATGAAGGCGCGTATCGAGCTTGGCATGGTCGATCCGAACGCCATTCTAGCCGATGCCGAAGCTGCACAGGCCGAGGCTGAAGAAGAAGCGGAGGAAGAAACGACCGCGTGAACGCATTCGCTCACATAAACAAGCCGGAGGGCTCGATGGCCCGTGGTGGCAGGAAGAAAGCTCGGACGGCACCCGAGCGCCGCTGCATCGCCACGGGCGAAAGCGGCGCGACCGACCGTTTGATCCGCTTCGTGCTGTCTCCCGATGGTCATGTGGTGCCCGATCTTGCGGCCAAGCTTCCTGGACGGGGTGCGTGGCTGACCGCGGATCGTGCTCTGGTTGGGGATGCGGTGAAGCGCAATGCGTTCAATCGCGCGTTTCGGACAGTCGTCACTGTCGCGGATGATCTCTCCGATCAGATCGAGGCTCTCCTCGCCCGTCGGCTGATCGAAACGCTGAGCCTCGCACGCAAGGCAGGTGCCGCAGTGACAGGTGCCGAGAAGGTTCGCGCGCACATCCTTTCCGGCGATGCGGCGACACTGTTTCAGGCGACTGACGGGGCGCCGGACGGCGTTGGCAAGTTGCGCTCTTTGGCCGAGAAAGCGGGAGAAGGTCGGATTTCGCGCATTCAGGTGTTGAATCGCTTGGAATTGGGTTTGGCTTTTGGGCGCGAGTTTGCCATACATGCCGCGCTCGACGCAGGTGGTTTCGCGGTGCGCGCCGATTTGGAGGCTGCGCGCCTATCCGGTTTTCGGGACGAAGCCGAGGTGGACTTGCCTTCCGGGCAGCAATCGGGACTGCAGGTTGGCTATTCTGTACCTTCGGTAATGAGTGATGACGAATGTGGAACGCCGGTGACCGGCGTTGGGAAACAGGACGATCAATGAGCGAGCACGATAGCGGCGACAAGAAGGGTGGCCCGCGCGGCCGTGGTGGGCCAGGCGGGCGGAGTGGATCCGTTCGGCAGAGCTTCAGCCATGGACGATCCAAGGCTGTCGTCGTCGAAAAGAAGCGCAAACGGATCATTCCAGCCGGAGGGGCTGCGAGCGGTGTCGCTGCAGCTGCAGCCGCCGCTGCTGCAGCGAAGGCCAAGGATGCGCCCGCCAAGCCGTCGGATTCGTCTGTCGATCCGGAAATCCAGCGCCGCGCTGCGGCCGTTGCGGCGGCGAGCGCTGCCGCTCAGCGCGCCGCGGTCGAAGCAAAGGTTGCGCCGCAGAGCGCTGACGTTGAAGCGCCCGTAGCGGCGCCTGCGGACACGGTCGAGATACCGGAATCGCAGCAAGTGCCTGCGGCGGAAACACCGGCGACTGTCGAGGCACCGGCTGCTGTCGAAAAGCAACCCGAACTCGCGGAAGCGGCTCCGGCCGCCGTCGCTGCCTCCGCGACACCTGCGCCAGCGCCAGAGCGCGAAGCACGCGCACCGCGGCAGTCCGAGCCCGCCAAGACACCGGCAAACCGCAGGCCGGCCGGCGGCCCGGCCCGGCGCGATGGTCAGGGCGCAGGTCGTGGCGGTGAACGCCGCGGCGGTGGCGCGGCCGACAAATCGCGCAGTGCAGCGTCCATCTCGAAAGACGAGGCGAAGCGCCGCCTTCTGGCTATCCGTCAGCACCAGAGGGACGAAGAGGCGCGGAAGGTCCGCGAGGCCGAAGACGAGCAACGCAGGATCGAGGAATCCAAGCGCCGCGCCGCCGAAGCCGCCGAGCGTGAAGCACGCGAGCGTGCGGAAGCCGCTGAACGTGCGCGCAAGGAAGCCGATGAAGAGGCTGCTCGGAAGACTGCCGCCCGAAAGGCTGCTCAACAAAAGCCGGCCGAAAATTCGGCAAACGCCAAGGCAGATGCTTCAGCCGCGGCCGCCGGTGCCGAAGCGCGACCTGGCCGTGGCCGGGACGACGATGATCGCGGGCGCAGCAAACCCGGTGTGCCGGACAAGAAGCAGCCTGCGAACCGCGGACGTGGTGGTGATGACCGCCGTCGCTCGGGCAAGCTGACGATCACGCAGGCCCTGAATGATGGCGACGGTGGTCGTCAACGTTCACTCGCTGCGATGCGCCGCCGTCAGGAGCGCGAAAAGCGTAAGATGATGGGTGGTCAGACCGAACGCGAGAAAGTCGTGCGTGACGTGGTCATCCCGGAAGCGATCACCGTTCAGGAGCTTGGCAACCGAATGGCCGAGCGGGTCACCGATGTGATCAAATCGCTCATGAAAATGGGCGTTATGGCGACGCAGAACCAATCGATCGACCAGGACACGGCCGAACTGATCGTCGAGGAATTCGGGCACAAAGTAATCCGTGTGTCCGAAGCAGATGTCGAGGACGCGATCGTGACCGAAGCCGATTCCGAGGAAACGCTTCTGCCGCGCGCTCCGGTCGTCACCATTATGGGGCATGTCGACCACGGCAAGACCTCGATCCTGGACGCGCTGCGCAAGGCCAATGTCGTCGCGGGCGAGGCTGGCGGGATCACCCAGCATATCGGTGCTTATCAGGTGAACACCGACGAAGGGGCAAAGGTCACGTTCCTCGATACACCGGGCCACGCCGCATTTACGTCGATGCGTGCACGCGGTGCCAACGTGACCGATGTGGTCATTCTTGTGGTTGCCGCCGATGACAGCGTGATGCCGCAAACGGTGGAAGCGATCAACCACGCCAAAGCGGCGGAAGTTCCAATGATCGTCGCGATCAACAAGGTGGACCGCGAGGCCGCCGACCCGATTCGCGTGCGGACCGAGTTGCTGCAGCACAATGTCATCGTCGAGGAAATGTCGGGCGACGTTCTGGATGTAGAGGTCTCAGCAATTACGGGCCAGGGTCTTGATACCTTGATGGAGAACATCGTTCTACAAGCCGAGTTGCTCGAGCTGAAGGCCAATCCGGATCGTGCCGCTGAAGGCGCCGTAATCGAGGCCAAACTCGACACCGGGCGCGGTCCAGTTGCGACCGTGCTCGTCCAACGTGGCACGCTGCGCACCGGCGACATCTTTGTTGTCGGCGAACAGTGGGGCAAAGTTCGTGCGCTGATCAACGATCAAGGCGAACGTATCGATCAAGCTGGCCCCTCTGTGCCGGTCGAAGTTCTCGGATTGAACGGTACTCCGGAAGCTGGCGATGTTCTGAACGTCGTCGAAGACGAGGCCAAGGCCCGCGAAATCGCCGAATACCGTGAGCGGACCAATCGCGAGAAGCAGGCTGCGCAGGGTGCGCGCGCGACTTTGGACCAGCTTCTGGCCCAGGCCCAGGCAGCGGATGTGAAGGAACTGCCAATCGTCGTGAAAGCCGACGTGCAGGGCTCTTCCGAGGCTATTATTCAGGCGCTGGAGAAGATCGGTAACGAAGAGGTCAAGGTCCGCGTCCTGCACTCGGGGGTTGGTGCGATCACCGAATCGGACGTCACACTGGCCGATGCCTCGAACGCGCCGATCATTGGCTTCAACGTGCGTGCAAATGCGCCCGCTCGCGCCTCTGCAAACCAGAAGGGTGTCGAGATCCGCTACTACTCGATCATCTACGATCTGGTCGATGACGTGAAGGCCGCGGCGTCCGGTTTGCTTTCTGCCGAGATTCGCGAATCCTTTATCGGCTATGCCAAGATCCTGCAGGTCTTCAAGATCACAGGCACCGGCAAGGTGGCAGGCTGCATGGTCACCGAGGGCGTTGCACGCCGCTCGGCTGGCGTCAGATTGCTGCGCGACAACGTTGTGATCCACGAGGGTACGCTGAAGACGCTGAAGCGCTTCAAGGACGAGGTCAAGGAAGTCCAGGTCAGCCAGGAATGCGGCATGGCGTTCGAGAACTACGAGGACATCCGCGAGGACGACGTGATCGAAATCTTCGAACGCGAAGAGATCGAACGGACGCTGTAATCGGTAGGGTGCGCACCGCGCACCCTACCGCCTCGGTTCAACACTGTCATCGCCTGCTGCTGACCGTGTCCGAGGACAAATCGGTGATACATTGCCCAGTAGGCAAATAGGTCGAAACCCTGCGACAAGATCGATGCGGGCAAATATCTGTAGCGCTTTGGCCGGAATCTTAGGCTGGTGAGCATTCGGCCAGCCGCGCCACGTAGCGCGCCAGCAGGTCGATCTCGAGGTTCACTTTTGTGCCAGTCGCCGCATCCCGAAGGTTTGTCACCTGCCAGGTGTGGGGAATGATATTGATACCGAATTCGGTCGCGTCCCCGGTGTCGGAGACCTCGTTCACCGTCAACGAAATGCCATCGATGGTTACGGAGCCCTTCTGCGCAATGAACCGACCGAGCGCGCGCGACGTTGCGATTGTGAGGCGATGCGAATCTCCTTCGGGTCGCACCTCGGTGACCTCTCCAAGACCGTCGACGTGCCCCGACACGATGTGACCGCCCAACTCATCACCCAGACGCATCGCCGGTTCTAGGTTCACAGGTGTCCCAATCCCCCAGTCTCCAAGCGTCGTCTTGGACCGGGTTTCGCCCGAGGCATCGACTTCGAACCAATTCTGCGACCCGCTCTCTCCCTTCGCAACAACCGTTAAGCAGACGCCGTTGCACGAGATCGATGCGCCAATTTCAATCAAGGTCAAATCGCGCGCACAGCTCAGGCGGATCTTCGTGTCGCCTTGCCTATGAATTGCCATCACCTCGCCGACTTCGCGCACGATTCCTGTAAACATTTCGCTCAAGTCTCCCTATAGTCGGCTTAAGACCGAATATAAGGTGCTGCCGGGCGGAACAAGCCGGGATCGTTAACAGATTCCTCACATCGACGGCGCTAGACAGAACAGGTCGTCGTTGGAACAGGCGGGTTGCGAGCGGAACGTGGCACAGATGTCGAATGCCGAAAGCAGGGTCTTTCTGTTCTTGCAAGGGCCGCACGGTCCGTTCTTCCGCCAGTTGGCGCAGGCACTGTCGACCTGCGGCGCGACCGTTCTGCGGGTCGCATTCAATGCTTCGGACGAATCCGAATGGCGCATGGCCGGAGCGTTGCTTCGCTTCTCCGGCGATCCCGTGCATTTCGACGAGTGGCTTATCCAGCGGATAGATGCGCACCGTGTCACGGATGTCGTTGTCTATGGCGATACCCGTCCAATTCACCGGAAAGCGTTGGAAATCGCCCGGGCACGGAGCCTCACGACCCATTGCTTTGAAGAAGGCTACATTCGGCCGAGCTGGATCACTTACGAGCGCGATGGCACCAACGCGAACTCCCGTGTCATGTCGATCAGCTTGCCACGCATGGCCCAGGCGCTCGGTGCAGCGGATGAGCCGGACGCCGAGCTCCCGGCGACCTGGGGCGACTACAGGCAACACCTCTGGCATTCGGCGCTTTATCATGCGCGTTGCCTGTTGCCGAATGGCCGGTATGGGCAATTTCGTGGCCACCGCGACGAGTCGCTTTTGCGCGAGTGCAGTTGGTACTGGTCACGGGCCGCCAAGGCGCCATGGATCTGGCTTTGGCGATCGTTGCGCCAGTGGATGCTTTTACGGTCCGACAAAGCATTCCACCTTGTCCTGCTGCAATTGTCCTTCGACGCATCGATGCAAGAGCATTCGGATTTCGACACCACATCGGAATTTGTCGAGAGAGTCATAGACGCATTCGCCGAAGGTGCCGCCCCGGACGAATATCTGGTGCTCAAAGCCCATCCGTTCGAAGATGGTCGGGAACGCCTGGGCGCCGTTATTCGCGATGTTGCGCAGGACCTGGGTGTCGGCAAACGCGTCATCTTCATCGACGGTGGCAAGAAGCTTGCTCAGTTGTTGGATCGTGCGCGCACAGCCATCATGGTAAATTCCACCGCTGCGCAGCAGGCGCTCTGGCGCGGTCTTCCCGTTGCGGCGCTGGGTCGGGCGATCTACAAGAAGCCGGGATTGGCCTCGGAGCAGGCACTGGTCAGCTTTCTGAGACATCCGCGCCGCCCGGACCTGAGATCGTACTGGCTGTTCCGTCAGTTCCTGATGGAAACGAGCCAAATCAACGGGTCCTTCTACGCAAAGCCTGGAATCGATCGTGCGCTTGCGACTCTGCCTAGGATCATGCTCGATCCACGCGATCCATATGATGTGGTGCTTGGGGAGCCGGACATGGGTTCCCTTGTGAAAGTGGCACCCGGTCCGACATTGATCGCAACCGGCTGACTTTGCCGGAAGGGGCGCGTTAATATTTCTGGACAACACCCTAGGAACACTCCAGAAACTGCGTTAATGTCGCCCCAATCTGAAACGCCCGCGCCTGAATTGTCATCAGGCGGGACAGGGGGGGCGAGAAGGAGCTTGGGGATGTCGTTCTTCCGACCGGTCGTACGACTGTTGATCAGTCTTTCGGTGCTCGTGGCACTTGCCGCATGTGGCCTGCCGCGAACCGGGCCGTATTACGAAGAACTGACAGATGCGGAGCAAGACGCGGATTACGGTTTCCACGTCCTTCCGCTCACGCCGGATATTGCACGGATCACACGGGTGGACGAGGCGACGGGCTTTTCGGTCGGTTTCATCAACCGTCCGGCAGAGGCTGTTTATACCCTGGCCACCGGAGACGTTCTCTCGATCACGGTCTGGGAGAATATCGATGAAGGTCTTCTGAACCCCGCCGGGATTGGCGCGACGCCACTGCCGAGTGTCCGGGTGGACGAAACAGGCAGAGTTTTTGTGCCGTATATCGGGCCAATCCGGGCTGCTGGGCTCACCGAGAGCCAGTTGCGCCAACGCATCCAGGCCGCACTTGCCGAGAAGACCCTGAACCCGCAGGTGAATCTCTACCGCGTCGAAGCCAACGGGCGCCAAGTCTCCATTCAAGGCGTTATAAACGCGCCCGGTCTTTACCCTATCGAGCCGCCGACAACGCATATTCTGCCAATGATGGCGCGCGCTGGCGGGGTGAGCATCGACCCGGAAGTGGTGCGTTTGAAACTGCGCCGTGGCCAGATCCAGGGCGAAATCTGGCTTCAGGATCTCTACGACGAGCCGCGCAACGATGTACATCTGCTTAGCGGGGATGCGATCATTGCCGAGCGTGATCGTCGGATATTTACCGCACTTGGCGCCGTCAATCGTTCGGCGACCGTGCAATTCCCGACACGCGATGTATCGGTGATCCGCGCTCTTGGTACGGTCGGAGGGTTGTCGGACCAGACCGCTGATCCAACGGGCGTCTTCCTGTTCCGTGAGGAACCCGAGGAGATCGCAAAGCGCCTGCTGCCCGGTCAGGAGATCACGGGCCCTCAACGCATGGCCTATATCGTCGACTTCACACAGCCTGCCGGCCTGTTCCTGGCGCGCGATTTCATGATGCGGGACGGCGATACGATCTACGTAACCACCGCGCCGTTCGTTCGCTGGCTGAAGATCCTGCAGGCGATCTCTCCTCTTGTGAACTTCGCCGGGTCAACACGTTCTTTGGGCGGCTTCTGAGGCGAGCCGCCACAGCAGCGTTCGAAACACCGCCAGGCGGCGACGCAGTGCGACGCCTGTGCGTCGCTTCACTTGGATTTGCCCAGCAACCTTGGCTGACCAGAATGCTGCGTGCAGCGGGTTGGCAGACAGCGTTTGGAGTTCCGCGACCCTCTGAAGGCGATGCCGTCGGTGTGTGGGGGCGAAAGCCAGTCTCGAAACGGGGCCGCTGGCTCGCACGCAGAACCGGCGCACCTCTGATTACAATCGAAGATGGATTTCTGCGGTCGGTGTATCCGGGGCAGTCCAGATATCCCCCGCTATCGCTCATCCTGGATGACATTGGCATCTATTACGATGCAACACAGCCTTCCCGGTTGGAAAACCTGTTGAACGACGGCGTTCCGGGGGCTGAGATGCTCGATCGCGCACGATCTGCGATCGCACTGTTGCGAGATCAAAAACTCTCGAAATATACGCCGCCAGCATCCGATTGGACGGTCGAGCCGGGATATGTCCTTGTGATCGATCAGACACGCGGAGATGCTTCAATCCCGGGCGCGCTGGCGGACGAAGAAACTTTCCGCCGGATGCTTTTGGCGGCCCGGTTCGAGAATCCCGGCCAGCGCATCGTGGTCAAGTCTCACCCGGAAGTCGTCATGGGCCGCAAGCGCGGTCATCTTGGCTCTGCCGACCTGAGCTCTGGCGAGGTGTTGGCCGACAAAGTTGCAAACCCGTGGGACGTGATCAAAGGTGCGCGCGTCGTATACACAGTTAGCTCGCAGATTGGCTATGAAGCGATCCTTAGCGGAAAGCGGGTGCGTACCTTTGGCGCGGCGTTCTACGCAGGTTGGGGGCTGAGCGAAGACGAAATCTCCACAGCGCGCAGATCGGTCACTCACACTGCCGAAAGCCTGTTCGCCGTGTGTCACCTGACTTATCCGGTTTATTTCGATCCGTGGCGGGTTCAGATCTGTCGTTTCGAGGATGCCGTCGACGCTCTGAACCTGTTCCGCCGGGTTGAGTCTGCTACAGGAGAGTGTACCGGAGATGTCGTTTCCGGTGCGCGTTTATGGAAGAGGCGCAACATCGCGCGGTTTCTGCCTGAGCATGGCAATCCACCCCGGTTCAGCAACACGCATGCCGCTGCTCAGGAGATTTCAAGAGCACAGAAGCGACGATTGTGGATCTGGGGCGCACGCCCGTCGGACGCAAAGGGCATCGAACCCGGTTGCATCGAGGATGGGTTTATCAGGTCGATTGGTCTTGGGGCCGAGTTGACCCAGGCAGCGTCGCTGGTTCTCGATCGTTCTGGAATTTACTTTGACCCTAGTGGCCCATCGGATCTTGAGACCCTCATTTCCGAAGCTGCAGGTGGGCGAGCCGATGAGCCTCGCGCGCGCAATCTGATTGCTTCAATCGTGTCCGCGCGGCTTTCGAAATACAATACTGGCAATCCACAAACGGAGCAAACGCGTACGGGACGCGTGATCCTCGTTCCCGGACAGGTCGAGGATGATGCCTCGATCCAGCTCGGTACCTCGAGCGTGCGAACGAATCTCGATCTGCTGCGGACCGCACGTGATGGCAATCCGAACGCGTGGCTGATCTATAAGCCGCACCCGGACGTGGAAGCAGGGCTTAGAACAGGCGCAATCGCTCAGGACGCTGCGAAGACCCTCGCAAACGAAGTCTCGCACCGGACTTCGGCTGCGGATTTGCTCGAGACTGTTGACGAGGTATGGACCATGACGTCACTGATCGGGTTTGAAGCGCTCTTGCGTGGCTTGCCCGTGACTTGCCTTGGCGCACCGTTCTACGCTGGATGGGGGCTCACCAAGGATCTTGGCGACGTTCCAGCGCGGCGAAGTGCCAAGCCGACACTCGAACAACTGGTCTGGGCCACCTTGATTGCCTATCCAAGATATGTTGATCCGGTTAGCGGCTTGGTGTGCCGTCCGGAGCTTGTCATCGAGCGTTTTGCGCAAGGTCTCGGTCCGGCACGCGCCACCTGGCTTTCAAAACTGCAAGCCTTGTTCGCGAGCCAGCCGTGGATCTGGCGTTGAAGACTGCCCGATCAGCGTCGCCAGATTGAAACGGTGTCACGGCCGATGGCCTCGACATCCACCAATCTGAGCCTTGGTGCCAGATCGAGTGCGTCCAGGCCAAAGCCGCGCACCGAGGGTGTTCCGTCGCCACCGATCACGCATCCAGCCTGAAACAGGACGAGTTCGTCGACCAAGTCGCCCGATAACAGAGCGGCTGCCAAACTGCCTCCGCCCTCGCAGAGCAACCGCGTGAGCCCAATCTTCTGCGCAACAATTCGCAAGGCTTTGTGAAGGTCGAGGACTCCGCCAGTCTCGGGAACTTCTGAAGTTTCCACTTTCGCAGCGGTCAGCGCATCGATCCGCGCTGGATCGGCGGAGCTGCGATGAAGAAAAATTGTGGGAAACTTGTCCGCACTCCGTACAAGACGACTTGTCAGATCCACCGACAAAGACCCGTCCAGAACGATCCGAACGGGTGACCTGAAGGTCAGTCCCAGATCGCGCACATCGAGCATCGGATTGTCGGCACGTGCTGTTCCCGCACCAATCATGACCGCGTCCGCCTGCGCGCGCATCATGTGCACGCGCCGTCGTGCCTCGGGTCCGGTGATCCAACGACTCTCGCCCGTACGCGTCGCAATCCGGCCATCCAGCGTTGTGGCTAGTTTCAGCACGACGTAAGGGCGCGAGCGTTCGATGCGCGACAGGAAACCGGCATTCACGGCTCGCGCGGCACCGTCCATAAGTCCGACATCGACTTTGACACCACCGTCCCGAAGCTTTGCGAAACCTCGGCCGGAGACCCGGGGATCCGGGTCTTGTAGAGGACAAACGACGCGTCGTATGCCCGCCGCGATCAAGGCGTTCGCGCAAGGCGGGGTCTGACCGTGATGTGCGCAGGGTTCCAGAGTAACATAGGCGGTTGCGCCCGAACTGCCCCCGAAACGTTCGTTGGCTTGCGCGAGGGCCGCGGTCTCTGCATGCGGGCGCCCGCCGTATGCAGTGACGCCGCGCCCAAGCACTATGCCGTCACGCACCAGAACTGCAGCCACGGCGGGATTGGGCCAGGTCTGTCCAACGGCACGTCGTGCCAGCGCGAGCGCGCTCGCCATCCAGCGCCCGTCATCCAAAGATCCTATTCCCCGTCGCTGTCCTTGCCACCTGGGCGAAGTTCCGAGACGAACTTGTCGAAGTCGTCGGCGGCTTGAAAGTTCTTGTAGACACTCGCGAAACGCACGTATGCAACAGTGTCGATCCGGGCCAAAGCATCCATGACGATCTCGCCGATCTTGTCCGACTTCACGTCTGTCTCGCCAGTGCTTTCCAACCGCCGCACGATACCCGAGATCATTTGTTCGATCCGCTCAGGTTCGACGGGCCGCTTCTGCATCGCGATCCGGATAGATCGAGCAAGCTTGTCCCGATCGAAGTCCTCGCGCCGGTTGTTCTTTTTCACCACGACAAGGTCGCGAAGCTGAACGCGTTCGTAAGTTGTGAAGCGGCCCCCGCATGAGGAGCAATACCGCCTCCGCCGTATGGCCACGTTCTCCTCGGCAGGTCTCGAGTCCTTAACCTGTGTGTCGGAATTTCCGCAAAACGGACAGCGCATCTAGACCTCCGCGGGCGATCAGGACCATGACTATAGGCACAATGCAAGCCTTTGTGTAGCCCTACTCTCTGGCCTCAATATCTACGCCACACAATGCTGTCACGCGCACTCACCTCGCCGTGACGCGGTCTCACCATCGCCACGACGAATCTCTAGGTTGCACAGCCTGTCGGTCGGCGAACGGACGCTCGGCCCGGACACAAGGAGACTGATCATGAAAGCAATCACCGGACTTATGGTGGGCGCGGCCCTGTTCTTCAGCGCTACTGCCGCCTTTGCGGGCGGCGCAGGTAAGGGTAGCTTCACCGGCCTTAGCAATCACGTCACGAAGGGTGATGTCGAGGTGATACAGACCGCTGATGGCTGGGAGATACACCTGAAGGACAGCTTCTGGTTTGATGGTGCACCGGACCCGCGCGTTGGCTTCGGCAAGGACGGCAAGTTCGTTGATCCAACGGATTTCGAGCCGCTCCGCGAGAACTCGGGTTCGCAGGTCTACAAGGTTCCGGCCAATATAAATCCCGAGGATTTCGACGAGGTCTACATCTGGTGCCGGAAATTCTCGGTTCCCTTGGGCGTCGCAAGTCTCGACTAGGGCCGCCTTTTCGCAAAGCATGGCTTCGGCGCTGGTCGGAGCCAGCCGTTTTGCTATGGCGTAGGATCCTGCTCACCGCCGCGGCGTTTCTTTCGCGATTTCCCGAACCCAACGCCCGAGTAATCGTCCCCGCTTTGCGCTGCGGGCGTTCCCTTTCGCCGACCGGACTTCATCAATAGACCACGCACAAGCAACGCCGCAAAAAGCGTCGCGAGCGCCGCCAGAAAAAACACACCGACCGCATCCAAAAAGTCGGGCTCTGCCCACAGGGTCGAAGCCGCCTGAGGATCGTCCGACGCTGGTACTTCCAAAAACTTAGACATGGACAGAAGCACACATCGTCAATGTGGCGATTTTCTGACAGACGCATCTAGAGATAGTTCAAGTCCAATCTACCGCACCTAGCGCGTTGACGGGCTGTGTCGTAACAAGCCTTTCATGTGGCGCGTCCAGTTGGACTCCGGGCTTACGCCCATGCGATGAGAGCGCCGATCCGGATCATGGGTGACCCGCTATGCTGACGATGACCTGCCCATATTGTGGCGCTGTGTGCGAGGAGACCGAGCTGGCTCCCGGCGGTGAGGCGCATCTGACGCGCCACGGACCGGGGTCGAGCGATGATGATTTTTCCGGGTACCTGTTTGACCGAAAGAACCCGAAAGGCGTCCATTTTGAGCGTTGGAGACACGCTTTTGGTTGTGGGAAATGGTTCCACGCCGCGCGCTGCACCGTGACATTGGAAGTCTTTGGCACATACTCCGCTCAGGTCAGTGAACCGCCGGCCGAGATCGTCGCTGCGATCCGGGCGCGCCGTCCCGACTGGCAACCGGAGGAGGTGTGAATGGCCGAGCGTCTCTCCAAAGGGGGGCTCCTGATCGATCGCGATCAACCCACCACATTCACGTTCAACGGTGACGCTCTCCAGGGTTACGAAGGCGATACGGTCGCCTCCGCGTTGCTGGCGAATGACCGGATGCTGGTCGGTCGATCGTTCAAATATCACCGTCCGCGTGGAATCATGGCCTCGGGCGCCGAAGAGCCGAATGCGCTGCTGGGTATTGGCGAGGGAGCGCGGTTTGAACCGAACCAGCGCGCAACGACGACCGAATTGCACGATGGCATGGTCACGCAAAGCCAAAACCACTGGCCGTCGCTCGAGACTGATGTTGGCGCATTGAATGCCTGGGTGGCGGACAAACTGCCGGTCTTGTCGGCTGGCTTCTATTACAAGACTTTTCTGTTTCCGCGCGTCGCTTGGAAACACATCTACGAGCCATTCATCCGGAAAGCGGCCGGATTGGGAAAGGCGCCGGTCGAGAAGGATCCGGATAGTTACGAGCATTTCCATTGGCACTGCGATGTTCTGATCGCTGGCGGCGGCATCGCTGGCATCGCGGCGGCGCGCAAAGCAGCGGACGAAGGCAAGCGCGTGTTGCTTGTCGAGCAAACCGCGCATTGGGGCGGGCGTGCGCTTGTTGATGGTGATCAGATCGACGGGCAATCCGGGCCCGAGTGGGTGGCGGCGCAGATCGCGGCGCTCGAAGCGATGCCCAACGTCACGTTGCGCACCCGCGCGATGGCGGCGGGGCTGTACGATCACGGTTATGCGCTGGTCTATGAACGTGTCTCGGACCATCGGCCGGGTCTCACCGGTGCGCCACGCCACCGGCTGTGGCGTGTCAGAACCGGTCAGACAATTGTTGCAACGGGTGCAATTGAACGTCCACTGACCTTTGCGAACAATGATATGCCAGGCGTGATGCTAGCCTCGGCAGCGCGCGACTATGCAACACTTTACGGCGTCTTGCCGGGTCGCAAAGTCATCGTCTACGCCAACAATGACGATGCCTACCGGACCGCGCTGACGCTGCACCAAGATGGCGCGAAGATTGTCGCCATCTTGGACATACGCGCGCAAGCGGCAGGCGACCTTCCACAACAGGCACGCGAGGCCGGAATTCTGGTCCGTACCAGTACGGGGATCGCGAAAGCGATCGGCGGCAAGCGCGTCGATGAAGTCCAGATTGGTACCATCCAAGGTGAGAAGATGACGGGACGTGAGGAGTACCTTTCCTGCGATCTCGTCTGCGTCTCGGGTGGCTGGTCTCCGGTTGTTCATCTTTGGTCGCATTGCGGTGGCAAACTGACTTGGGACGACACGTCGGCGATGTTCCGACCGGATGATAGCCGTCCTCCGACTGGCAGCGACGGTCAAGCGATGACGAAATGTGTCGGCGCAGCGAATGGCGTACTCCATACGACAGAGATCCTGCCGGACAGCATGGTACGAGCTCCAACCGAGGACGTTCTGCAACCGCACTGGTTCACGCCATCGCGCGGAAAATATGCGCACGGCACGAAGCACTTCGTTGACTTCCAGAACGATGTGACGGCTGCCGATGTGCGCTTGGCCGCGCGCGAAGGCTATGAAAGCGTCGAACACACCAAGCGTTACACAACGCTCGGCATGGCGACAGACCAGGGCAAGACCTCGAACATCAATGGTTTGGCTCTGTTGGCGGGGGCGTTGGAGAAACAGATCCCCGAGGTTGGAACAACTACGTTCCGCCCGCCGTATACGCCGATATCGATGGGTGCGATCACTGGCTCGGCCAAGGGACCACTGTTCAAGGCGGTACGCCAGACGCCGATGCACGGCTGGCACGATGCAAATGGCGCGGACTGGGAGCCAGTGGGCGATTGGTACCGTCCGTTCTGCTATCGTCGCGCGGGCGAAGATCGGCATGCTGCCGTGAACCGTGAAGTCGTGAACGCGCGGCGCAATGTCGGGCTGCTCGACGCGTCGACACTTGGAAAGATCGTGGTCAAAGGGCCGGATGCGGGGAAATTCCTCGACCTGCTTTACACCAACATGATGTCGACACTGAAGCAGGGTCGCTGCCGATATGGCCTGATGTGCACCGAGAATGGCTTTCTGTTCGACGACGGCGTCGTCGTGCGGACAGGGCCGGAGGAATTCCTCTGCCACACGACATCCGGTGGATCGGACCGCGTTCATGCGTGGATGGAGGAATGGCTCCAGACCGAATGGTGGGATCTGAAAGTCGCGACCGTCAACGTTACGGACCAGTGGGCGCAGGTCGCTGTTGCCGGGCCGAATGCGCGCAAGGTGCTCGAAGACGCAGTCTGCGATGTGGCGCTCGACAAGGGTGCCGTGAAGTTCATGGATTATGTCGAGGGAACGCTCGCAGGCTGCCCGGTGCGGATCTTCCGGATCTCGTTCTCGGGAGAGCTTTCCTACGAGATTGCGACGCCTGCAGGCTATGGCATGGCGTTGTGGGACGCCCTGCGCGTGGCGGGTGAGCCGCACGGGATCATGCCGTATGGTACGGAGGCCCTGCACATCATGCGTGCCGAGAAGGGCTTCATCATGATCGGTGATGAAACAGACGGCACTGTGACGCCGCAGGATCTGGGGCTGTTCTTCGCGATCTCGAAGAAGAAAACCGACTATATCGGCAAGCGCGCGCAGGAGCGGTCGGACCTGGTGCGCACAGGTCGCAAGCAACTGGTGGGACTGATGGCCGAGGATCCGCAGATGGTCCTGCCGGATGGCGCCCACGCGGTGAAGCGCCGCCGTGAGCATGTCGCGATGACCACGATTGGGCATGTGACGTCCACGTACTACTCGCCGACCCTCGGACACTCGATCGCAATGGGGTTGGTCGAGAACGGTCTGTCGCGCCGGAGCGAGTGGATCGACTTCTCGACCGGTCTGGGCGAATTCATGCGCGCCCAGATCGTTGACCCGGTTTTCTACGATCAAGCGGGGGAGAAACAGAATGTCTGAGGCCGCAAGACCCGTCGCCCCGCTGCGCGCGCCAGTGGCCGACGAACCGGTTTACGCTCCGGAGCCATTGATCGGGATCGAGCCGACCGATGTCTATGGCATGATCACCCTGCGCGGCGATCTGGGATCAGAAGCACTGGAGGCTGCTGTCGACGAAGCGGTCGGCTTGAAAGTTCCAGCAGCGCTCTCAGTTGTATCAGATGGCGATGCCCGCGTAGTCTGGATGTCGCCAGACGAACTGCTGCTGTTCACGGATTATTCCGAAGCTGACGCCGCCGTCGCACGGATCAGTGAGCAAATGGGCGTCGCTCATCATATGGCACTGAACGTCTCGGATGCTCGTGCCGTCATCCGATTGCGGGGCGCACGCGTGGGTGAAGTTCTGTCAAAAGGGGCGCCTTGCGATTGCTCGGATCACGGTTTCTCGGTCGGGACGGCACGTCGCACGCATATGGCGGGTCTCGCCGTGGCCTTCTGGCGGCTCGAGCCGGATGTCTGGGAGATCGTTGCGCTCAGGTCTTATGCGCATCATTTGTTGGCTTGGCTTGAACAAGCGGCGCAGCCCGGATCAGAGGTGTTCGCCTGACCTTTGGCGCGGGCGTCACTCCCGCCGAAGCAAGGTTTCGGTCACGAAGTTACCGATGCCCGATGCGTCAAACTTCTCTGTCAAAGCTATCGGGTCGTATCGCGTTTCAATCCAATCCATGAGCGGAACGTCTTCGCCCGGATGATCGGTCAGATAGGCATTGAACAGGGTATCAAGCACCCCGGTCTTGCCTTGGCGGACATGACCGTAGCGCAATCCCAACTGCCTCTGGGCTTGACGCACTGGAATACCTTCGTGCAGCGCCAGGTACAGTCCCGATATCAGTCCCGCGCGATCCGCGCCCGATTTGCAATGAAACAGGACCGGGTACTCCAACCGTTCGAACATCGCCTTAGCCGCCTGAACATCCTCGACGGCGGGTAGCGCGCGCGACCGCATGACGAAGACTTCGAAGTCGACGCCCTCGGCTGCACAGGTTTCCTGTTCCAACGGTAGTGAACCATAGCTTTGCCCGCCGCGGAGATTGACGACCGAGCGGAGACCTTGCCGGACCAAGCGCCGGATTTGATGCGGCATTGGTTGTGCCGACCGCCAGGCGTTCGGTGAGATCCGGTGCAGGTTGAGGTAGAAAAGCCGGATGAACCCATGGTCGGAGAAGAACATGTTCAGCCATGCCGCCCAACGTTCCCGCCGTGTCACCAACGGCTTTCGCCAACGATTCAGCCGTGCTGATCGCTCACGTTCATAGGTTGAAATATGCACCGGTCGTGTCATGGGCGATGGCCTCTATCAGAGGCCCGAAGCGCCCACAACCATCTAGCTTATGTGGCGGGGCGTCCGATTTTGGTACGCGATGCATCCTTGTCCGTGCCGGACCGTCATTGGGTGCCTTGAGCGGCGGCAATCGTAAGACCTGCATGGTAGGCGGTGTCGAGCAACGCCGCACGCCGCGCATCCGATCCCTGTGAGCCGTGCAGCAGATGAACCCGTGCATCGGGCATTCCAAAGTAACCGAGTGTTCCCGTGGTCCAGATCCGGTCCATCGCACCGGGGTAACCGTGCGGTGCCATGGATTGTGGGGATGCTCCTGCCGGCACCAACATCATGCATGTCCGCTTTGGCTGCAGCGACCGGCTGGGGTCGTCAACGTCATCGTAAGCCCAACCGTAGGTCCAAACCCGGTCCACCCATCCTTTGAGCATCGCAGGCATGCCCCACCAGAACAAAGGAAAGACCAGACAAAGGGCATCGCAACTTTCGATACGGATCTGCTCGGAACTGACGTCTTGGGGAAGACCGGCTCCCGCATCCGCTTCAATGTCGGCCATCGACCAGGCTGGGCTGAAGCCCTCGGCATGCAGATCGGCGATTTCAGTCGTGTGCCCTGCTTCGGTAGCGCCCTCGCCGAAACGTGCCGCAATTGCGTGCGTAAATGATGTCGGGTTCGGATGGTCAATAACAGTGAGGATGTGCATTGAAGCCTGAGTGCGAACGGGCGGCGGGACCGCGTCAGTCTCGTGCATCATCTCGCGAATGGCAATCTGCCCACAATACGAAAGCGACGACCGCTTGGGTCGCCGCAGGGAAGAGATTGACCTATAAACTACGTGTGGATGCGGTCATGAACAAAAAAACTCTCGCAGGGTGCCGGCCGCCAATGAGGGGATTACCGAAAGCCAGCACCCCGCGAGCATCAGCCCAGGGTCTGCAACTCCTTCAACCAGGGCCGATATCCGAAGTAGCCTTCCAGATCCGCGAGGACCGCCTTGTTTGTATCGCTAATGTGCGCCCGGGCGGCGCGGGTGCGCATGAAATGGGCTTCGCGACGCATGATGTTGCGGTCGACCCAGTTGGCCTTGACGCGGATCGTCTCCTGGCCCGGATTCATGTAGAAGTTGAGGTATTCTTTTACCTTGCTGTTGTTCTGGCTGTCGTTCAGATTCAACAACTTCTGGATGGTACCGGCACATTCCTCCAGGAGCAGTTCACCAGCGTTATTGATGCGCGCACCGCCGCCATTGAGCGCTCCGAACATCCGCTTGCAACGTTCGATGGTGTTGTAACCCAGGTTGATCTGAGTCGGAGACTGATCCGACAGGAACATCTGATGTATGCCCTCGATCTTCTTGCCGTACCCGGTGTTTCGCGAGTAATCCCAAAGCGAGAGGAGGAAAAGAATATTCTCTGATTGGAAAACTTTTGTATAGTACCAGTAAGTTCGGCGCATAACTTTTTCATTATAGAAGTTGTGGTTGAGAGCAATTTTTTCCATGGTTTCACGAAGTGGCATCTGATTGATCCTTTTTGGTCTAAGCGTCGGGTTCAATTTTTAGGGTCCGCGTTCAGGGTCCTGAATTTCAGACCCTCACTATATCTCGTTTTGACATCTAATATGTGGAATAAACTCTGCTGTCTGTCATTGGACGAGCGTCTCAAACTTGCTGTCATTCCGTCTCAATCGACCGTCTCGGCGGTAATCGGACATCTCGTGAATCACCGCTGATGAACGCTGGGGGCCTGCCCCCAAGGTGATCTCGGACTGTCAGATAGGTGGTCGCCGATGGTTATGCGTCGTTCGACGCATGGAAGCTGCACCAGGCCTTGGGCTGCGGCGCGAGCCGCAAGATTTATGGTGTCAGCAGATTGGACAGTCGTAACAGACTGGGCGCTGCTTCGTGTTCCGCCGGCTTGTCGATCGACTTGCCCGACCCACCGGTAATGACACTGCCCATGAAATCACGGGGTGCCGCGCCAAACTTCCGTTTGAAGGCGCGGTTGAAATTGCCTGTATCCTGAAAGCCGTAGCGTTCAGCAGTCGCGCGCACCAAGCCGCGCTTACCGTCGCCGGTCATCAGATCCCACTTTGCGCGTTCGAGCCGTTGGTCAAGGATGTATCGCGCGATTCCGCCCTCTTCGGCGAAAGCTCGGTAGACCGTCGCGCGCGACGCACCAAATTTTTTGATGAGCCGATCCGCGTTCATGTCCGGATCCGTAAGATTCTCCAGTATGAATTTACGAATCGATCGTGCGCGCAGCTTTTCGTGTGCGTCCTGCGACCCCTCGGGGACACGCCCTGAAGCAAGAATTCCTTTCAACATCCCGCAAACACCGGTGATCAACGCCGAGGCATCCTTAACAGGTGTCTCCGGAAGTTGACCATGGATGACTTCAACAGCCGATTTGATCAGAAGGTTCGTTGAGCTTCCGGCCCTGAAGACCAAGTGCGACGGGTCGTGCATCGGATCATAGCCGACATCCTCGTACGGCAAGTAGATGCTGATCTGATCGACGCCGTCCGAGATCGCCTGGAAGGGGTGGCGAATGTCGAACAGGTGCACATCGCCTGGTTCAAAGTCCGATGGTTCGTCACCGATTCGTCCGACCATGCGTCCCGATCGCCCATATCGCAGAATCAGGTATTCCTCCTGCGACGGGCGAAAGCTCACAGCATATCGCCGCTTATCGACCCGCTGGCACTTCAGGTCGACAATGAGCAGATCCTGGCTCTGCCAAATGTTGACCAATGCATTCAGGCCAGGTGTATCGTCATCGAGGGTAGAAAACTCGACCAGCGGAGCGTTGTAGGCTCGCCAGACCGGGATCTGCTGATCTACTGGATATGCCTGAGTATCCAATGAGCGCGTCGGCAAACGCATCTCGGACAGGGGATAATCTGGTGTCGATCGGTCCTGGGTCGAAATGATCTGAGTCCTCGTATTCGGCGAGCTGAGATAACTCCATCAAACGTTTGGATCCAGCCTGAGCGAGAACATCTAATAATTGTAAATTTGATATTCAATACGATATATTGGAATTGGGAGTGTCGGCTGTCCCACCTGTTCACGTTTCGGAGAACTGAGCTTTCCGGCATGGGTGCGCTTGCGACTGCGAGCTATACCTATCGGGCGGCAAAGACCGAGGGTAAGATGTTTCGATGCCTCATCACCTTAGCGTTGATAACCCTAGCAGCGCTTCCAGCCGATGCCTTGGTTGTCGGTGGCGGCATCCTGCGGCAGAACGGACACGGTCAGTTCGTCCATCTCGAAGCCACTTCTGCTTTCACGGTTGGTGAAGACAACTTCAATACCGATCATCTCTATGCCTTCGACGAAGATCAGAACATCGTTCTGGAAGCGCCAATCCGGGTCGACATTGGCGGCGTGAAGGGGTTGCTTCACTCGGGTGAGACAGTCGCCAGTCACTACGTGTTCTTCGATAGCATCGCCGGGATTCACATCGGGTTCGTGGATTTCGATGCGCCGGTGCTTGGTGTTGCGGCCTTTCAAGACACCATGGCGGCGACCGACTTTCTCGCGAACACAGCCGTGACCTATATCAGCCCGGAATTGCGCGGGCTGGAGCAGGGGGATCGCGTCTGGATCGACAAGGATTTGCCGCATCGCTTGTGGGTGTACTGGGCCGGGTCCTCTCCCGGAGACTACATCCGCGTTTTCACCGAAAAATCGCCAAATGCGCCTATGATGTAAGACTGCGCCAGACTTGATTTTGGCAAAACTGTGGCGGCGTTAATGGTTTGGTAATTCAGATTAACCAGATTCGCGCTTTGCAACGACCTTCGGGTAAGCAAGGTATGGATCCGGTCAAGCAGCCATCGGCCAGCGAAGATTTTCTGACGGAATGCCTGATACGCGGCAGTTCGATCGAGATCGAGTGGACGTTCAGCCTTGCTGGCGCGCGGCCGCCCGAGATTATCTGGTCACCGACCCGGCGCCAGTTGATGAACCCGTTGATCAATCGTTTTTTCGAGCTTTGCCAAGAGAAGCTGCGCCCGGAAGGCTGTCTGCATTGGGACGACATATCGATCGCCGATTTCGGCGCTCTGGCGGATTGGATCATGCTTCTTCGCAAGGGATCGTCCGCCGATGAGTACACCTATCTGCACTACGGACGCGGTATCGCCGGTTACTATTCCCACGACATGACGGGCAAAACGACCGCGGATTTCGGCGGGCATATCAGTCAGTTCTTCAACGCTGTGTACGAGGCATCCCGCGTCCGGCGTGAATGGGTTCTGACCGAACACGAACCTCCGTCCCGCGTATTTGTGTTCCGATGGCGTCGCTTGATCGTGCCGCTCGTGTCGGAAGATCACGATGTCTGCGGGTTCATCGTGATCAACATCCCCGAAAACGCCTTGCGTGCCGGGCTCGACATTGTCCCTGACCCGGTCTTCGTCACGGAAAGCGATCAAACCATCCGCTATAGCAACATTGCAGCGCGCCGGGATTTCGATGGACCTGCATCGACACATGTTGGCAAAGCCCTCGATGAGGTGCTTGGCATTCGTCTGGACATAAAGCACTCGCCTTACGAGATGCACGAAGCCGGCGAGGTTGTCGACGAGATCGGTACGCTTAATGTCGGGTCCACCGTGTCAGACCAGTTCTTGCTGACGATCAGCGGTTTCGTGCACGAGGATCGCAGTTTCTACATCGTGATCGTTCGTATGCCTGTCCCGGAGCTTAAGCGCACGGTTTAGGTGGATTTCTATCCGTCGATTTCACTCGACGCCGGTCAACCGGTACTTCCCCTCTACGCGCACATAGAGGACGCATTCCGCATCGGCAGCACAGGCAAGGTTGTGAGAGACATCGCCCTGAGAGCCGAAATAGCTACCACTCTCCAAATCAACGGACGGAGATAACTCTCCGGCGTCGTGGGAAAGCGCTCCGCTAACGAGAACAGCTTTGAAATCCGCGCCAAGTGTTTCGACGGTCCCAACGAAAGCAGGCGGAAGCTTCAGGAACGTTCCGTTGATCTTTCCTGCATTCGGCATGCCCCACAGGAATGACATCTCCGCACCAGCAGTCCCGTCAGATTCAGAATTCCAGCCGACATCCGCTGCATCAAGCCATACCACGTTTCGAGCTTCGACATTTATCGGACGTTCGCCGTTGTCGAACAGTTCGGGAGAAGGCCGGACGAGGTAAGGGCCTAATAGGATCTCGAGAAACGCTGTCCCGCCTCCTGGGCCAACAGACGTTACATGAACCTCGCCAGCGGGTTGGGTCCAGAACGAGCCTTGTTCCATCCACATCGTCTCGGCCTGCGGATCGTCATTGTGCACCAGACCTTCGATGACAACGGCACGATAAGTGATGTTGTGGATGTGCGGTGGGGAGGCAAAGCCATCCGCGAACGTGATCAATGCTCCGCTGGGGCCGTCCTGCCGAATGTCGCCCCATAACACTCCTGCCTTCGGACTTGCGTCACCGCGCGCCGGGTTCAGTGGAATGAACTCAACATCAGCGCGCTTGACCACCTCAACTCTCGGTTCGGCGCTCGAGAGCCCGGCAGAGAATGCGATCCCGATCGTAAAGGCAAAGAGTGCTAGCTTTGACATTGAAGTTTCCCTGTCTGGAGTCGTGTTTTCGCGCGACTCGTGCGCCTGACAAGGAAGATAGGCGTCGAGATTTCTCGATAATCGCCTTCAGATCGGAAACACTATCCGTTAATTCGGGAGAATGAGCTTAGATATCAAATCCCTCGAATTGTTCGTCAGGATCGCAAGTGTCGGCGCCATCGGGAAGGCCGGTGCGGAATTGGGGCTATCACGTACGGCAGCGACCCAGCGTATCCAAGAGTTAGAGACCACGGTTGGCGCCCAGCTTTTGCATCGTACGACGCGGTCAGTTTCACTCTCGGTGGATGGTGAGGCATTCCTGGCGCACGCTACGCGGATTCTCGACGATATCGACGAGGCACTGGCAGACGTTCAAAGCGATCCCTCGATGGTGCGCGGTGAGTTGCGCGTCGCGAGTTCGGCCTCTTTTGGGCGTAAACACCTAGCGCCTTACATGGCGGAGTTTTTGCACCTGTGCCCCAAGCTGTCTGTGCAATTGCACCTAAGCGATACGACCTTCGACATTGTTGAGAACGGGTTTGATCTCCCGGTGCGTCTGGGAGACCTTCCTTCATCCACGATGAAGGCACGTCGTATCGGAGAAAGCGCGCGGGTGATCGTTGCGGCGCCATCTTATCTCGCCCATCATGGTGCCCCGGACGCACCCTCCGATCTTAAGCACCACAACTGCTTGATCCGTTCAGACGCGCGTACTTGGACCAACCGTGCGCCAGATGGCAGGGTCGAGAACGTGAAGGTTTCGGGCAGCTTCTCGACCAACCTGGCTGAGGCTGTGACGGAAGCGGCGTTAGCTGGGGTAGGGATTGCGCGAAAGTGTAGATGGGAGGTTGCCGAACATATCCGCGACGGAGACCTGATCGAGGTTTGCTGCGGCTATACGGTTCTACCAGAATGGAGCATACACGCCGTTCGTCCGCCGTCACGCACACCACCAGCTCGCGTGCGGCTCTTTACTGACTTCGTCGCCGCCAAGTTCGCAACAATCCCCTCGCTCAGGTAGGACCGCTGAGGGTGTGAAAGTTGTCGTCCGCTTGATCCATCGAATTCCAGATTTACGCCTTCACTGCGGCGGTGACATAGTTCACGCTCAAATCGCGGGAAGAAATCGCCCAAGACCATGTGATTGGATTGAAGACGAAACCTTTTCGATCGACCGGATCGAGACCAGCGTTCGACAGGAGTTGGTAAAGCTCGTCCGGCGTGATGAACTTCGACCATTCATGCGTACCTTTGGGCAACCAGCGCATGATATGCTCCGCTCCGATGATCGCCATCATGTAGCTTTTAGGATTGCGATTGATCGTTGAACAGACGTGGATCCCGCCAGGCCTTGTCAGTGCCGAACAGGCATTCAGATAGGCCTGCGGGTCGGCAACGTGTTCGACCACCTCCATGTTCAGTACTGCATCGAAGCTTTCACCGGCCTCGACCAGTGCCTCGGCCGTTGTATGGCGATAGTCGATCACGAGCCCCATCTTTTCAGCATGAATCCGCGCAACGGGGATGTTTCGCTCGGCCGCATCGGCACCAACAACTTCAGCGCCCAGGCGTGCCATGGGTTCACATAGCAAGCCGCCGCCACAGCCGATATCCAGGATCCGCAATCCTTCGAATGCTTGTGGTTTGTTCGGATCACGGCCATGCTGCGCCGCGACCTGCGCGACAATGTAATCCAACCGACACGGGTTCAGCATGTGCAGCGGCTTGAACTTCCCGTTCGGATCCCACCATTCATCGGCCATCGCTTCGAATTTGGCGATCTCTGACGGGTCAACCGTATCGATTTTTGCCGCAGCCTCGGTCATTGCGCACTCCGCATCCTTGGGATAGGCCCTATCTTCTTGCTGAGACATAGTGCACCCACGGTCCATCGGCCACGATCGACCGGCGCGACCCTGCGGCGCGGCGAAAGGACCGGATATCGACGGATGACGACCCCAAGGTTATACCCCTCGATCGAGCCGCACCGGCGGATCCAGTTGCCGGTCGGTGAGGGACACGAATTGTACGTCGAGATCTGTGGTAATCCGCACGGTAAACCGGTTGTCGTTCTGCATGGCGGGCCGGGTGCTGGGTGCAGCCCCTTCATGCGGCGCTTCTTTGACCCAAAACACTACCGGATCGTCCTGTTCGATCAGCGCGGTGCAGGTAAGTCTACTCCTTCGGGTGAGCTTGAAGGGAATACGACATGGCATCTGGTTCGAGATCTCGAGTTAATTCGTACACATCTCGAGATCGAGCGCTGGCAGGTTTTTGGTGGCTCCTGGGGGTCGACGCTCGCACTGCTCTATGCTCAGGCGCATCCGGAACGGGTTAGTGAGATGATCCTGCGCGGCGTCTTTACCATGACTCAGCGCGAGCTTGATTGGTTCTACGGCGGCGGGGCAGCGAATTTCTTCCCGAGCGCATGGGCTGACTTTGTAGAACCGATTCCAGAGGATGAACGTCGCGACATCATTGCAGCTTATGCCGAACGGTTGTTCAAGCAGGATGAGGCAGTACAGCTCAAGTACGCCCGTCCCTGGGTTCGGTGGGAAACGTCGACCGCAGTTCTGCGCCCGCCGAAGGGCAATGGTATGATGAACGGTTCATATGCGAGGAGCTTCGCACGGATCGAGGCTCATTACTTCATCAACAAAGGTTGGCTTGAAGCAGACGATCAGATCCTGAGTGCAATGGATCGGATCGCCGAAGTTCCGGGTGTAATCGTCCAGGGGCGGTACGACGTCATCTGCCCACCATCGACTGCGACTACTCTTGCGGCTCGTTGGCCGGGTTCCGAACTCGTCATAATCGACGACGCAGGTCATGCGCTATCTGAGCCAGGAATTACCTCTGCCTTGATCGAAGCAACCGATAAGTTCGCGCGACAGAAATGAGTTTAGCGGTTTAGATCCCGCTATGACGAGCACGTGATTCACCTCACGCGTTTGAAGAGGTGCAATCAGAAACACACTTGGTCAGATCATGTTGATTTATGTGTCTTTAGTCCCGCGCCAATAAAATATCATTTCAGCTGCATGCGTGAGGGCGGTTGAGCGGAGGCTTTTCAATTTTGACCGTCTTTTTCATTAAACTCTAAAAATCCTTTAGCACCTCTAAATATACTTTTCATGACGTGCGAGAAAGCCATTGCCAATCAATAATTGAACAAATCGTACGACTATTGGTGACAGGAATATTGGGAACTGAGCAATTGCAACATATACTAAAACATCTTTTGGTAGTACGTCGCTGATCAGCGCAAAGCTGAGTGCAACGTTTCGGTTTGCTGCGAGCATGCCAAGAGTTAAGGCTGACCGCCGTCCGAGGTGCGCGAACAGCATTCCAGTTACTGCATAAATCGCTACGACAATTGCTGCAACCAGGAGAATGTAGTGCGCGAGTTGGGCATAGTGGTCCGGGCCAGCGCCGTGCAATTTCGACATCATGCCGCAACAAAAGCCCATCATCGTGATGGTTGCCGCCCAATGGAGAAAGCGCAGCATCCTTGCCGAACCGTTCTTCCCAAAACGTGGAGATGTTTCCCAGTAGCTAACCGCGATCACCATCGGTAGTATTAAAAAGAATATAACGTGTTGGACATAATTAAAAAGTGAAAGATCCCTTGAGATCATTCCATTTAGCTCGCCAAAGAACAAAAGAGAGATCGGCATTATGAATGTTGAAAGCAGCATCTTGCGAATCGCCATTGACCGATCAAGCCCAACCAAGTGCGCAAGCGCGGGGCTTGCAAATACTGACCCAGCGGTCGTCGTCGCGATCACGACCGACGTTGTTAAAAAATCGGCATTGGTCAGAAAGCAGACGAGTGTGACGATTGAAGGTATTCCAAACATTTGCCACAGCATAGCAAGCCATGTTGTTTGACTCATTGCACTAGTGATGTGTAAAATATTGGCATTTAGAGTGCAAAATGAGAAAACAATGACAAGAAAAAGTAAAGTATAAAGATATTCGAATAAAAACTCTGATATTGTGGGAAACAGAAGGCCAACCATCATTGATAGCGCAATGAAGGCTGAACTGAGAGTCCGCTCGTTATCGCTGATATCTGAAACGAATCTCATGACGCCACCCTCGCGCTTATCCCGTGGGCTGCGCTTCTAATGCCGTCAGATCAACATTCCATGAATACGGGCGTAGAATTTTAGAGTATGCAAGGATTCCATGAGACTTTGAATAAAATTTGGTAACCCTAGATTTTGTTGAATTGATAAATTCTGGGTATTAGATAAACTTCATATGTCGGATCTCGGCACTATGTCGATCCAGAAATTATTGTATTTTATTCCCATTCGGGCTCACCGCGAAAGGATCGGAAAACTGCTCTATACCCCGTATTCTCGGCCTTTCATCAGTCTACCCAACCAAGTCTAAAGGCTACGTTCTCTAGGCGGCATTCGACACTCTGTAGGCGTATGTCAAGTTGGACTAGGCGTTGGCTCCGTTTCTGGTCGACGAGCGCGCCCGATTGCGCGGAGCGAGATCTACGAAGGATCTTCCGATCATTCAACGCGCGAGGTTCCTAAGCGTCTTGGTCGTCGGATCCTAGGTCCCGACGAACCCGATCCTCGCTGAGCATCCGGCGGGTGTCGTCCATCTGGTCGAAAGTCTCATCGGGTAGGAAGCGTAGCTGGGGTGAGAACTTCAGCTTCACTGCCTTGTTCACGGCGCGGCGCAGCTCATGTGCCGACCGGGCAAGCGCCTTGATCACCGCCTCTACATTCACGCCACCCAGAGGCAACACGTAGACAGTTGCGACACGAAGATCCGGTGACATCCGCACCTCGCCCACCGTGACGGACACGCCCGCCAGATCGGGATCATGAACGTCGCCACGCATCAGCACATCGCTGATGGTACGCCGAATCAGCTCTCCGACGCGAAGCTGGCGTTGCGATGGACCGGAGTCGTGATCAAACTGGCGTTTGGGCATCTGACCTTAAACCTGCCAAGCGGGAGGCGCGGTGCCTACACTGTGGCCGCTGGTCTGTCCAGCGTCACCAAGGAACGCTCGTTCCATCATACGCGAAGAACCCGCCGGTGTCGCCGGCGTTCAAGCCGCCCAATACCGAGAGCAGGCTGGCTGCCGCTTCGTCAGGCGATAGTGTGTTGCGCTGGCCGGCGAACCGATCGCTGAGAGGTGTCGCTACAGTACCGGGATGGAGGGCCACGACGATTGCCTCGGGCCTTTTGCGGGTAATCTCGATCGATGCAGTCTTCACGATCTGGTTCAATGCGGCCTTTGATGCACGGTACGAAATCCAGCCACCGAGCCCATTGTCGCCGATGGAGCCGACGCGCGCCGACAGCGTCGCGAAGACGGCCCTGCGCGCGCGCGCCAACAGAGCTTCGTGGTGCTTCAGGATCAGCGCGGGGCCTATGGCGTTCACTGCGAATTGCGCCGCCATCGCGGCCGCATCGATCGTCTTGAGCTGTTTCTCCGGTCCCCGACCGTCGATCGTCAACGCGCCTGTGGCATCGAATATCAGGTCGAACGGGCCGTCGTCCGCCGCAGCGATCAAGGCCTGCTCGGCCTGCTCAGGCTTCATCCAGTCGAGTCCATCCGTGCGAGACAGACCGATCGCTTCAGGCAATCGTGCCATGAGTGCCGCGCCAATGCCTCCCGTCGCGCCAAGTATGAGTGATCTTTGCATTGGATGGGACGTGACGTGCGTTGAACGTTCGTCAAGCACCGGTGGTTTCTGTTTCAGTGCAGCTGGATCGATCGCGAAGAGAATGTGTCTGTCCACGGTTCCCCGGAATGGGCCGGAGTATCTATAAGCCTCTCCAAAAAACCGGACGAGATAGTCGAATGACCACTGCCTGCCTCCTTCGCCGTTCTCCCGGCGAGAAACGACAAAGAATCGGATGGCGAAGACAGCGAGCCATTTGCCATGCCCGTGGTCGACGATATGTTGGACGACCTCGTCGGAGAATCCCAATGGAAGGTCTTCACGGTAGACGTCTTCGACAAGTCGCATGATATTGTCGACCCAATCTCGGCAAACCATCACCGGTATCCGCGAGAGGTGGTTGCAACGAACTGTGGCGGGTCCAGATCGTTGATCGCAGCTATGCAGACCCGTGTTTGCTGACTGACTTGGAACCGTCACTGCTCGGCAGTATCCTACCAGGTAAGACTTGAGAGGACCCCGAATGCTGCTTGCGCAGATCACCGACCTGCACATGCGCCGCGATGAGACGCCCTTGTCGGGTGAGGTCGTCACGCGCCCCTACATCGCCGCTGCTGTTGATGCCGTGAACGCCTGGAGCCCGGATGCTGTTTTCGTCACAGGAGACCTAACGGACATCGGAACGGCCGAGGAGTACGCCTTGTTGAAGGCAGAACTCGATCGGCTGGCACCGCCGTACTTTATCATTCCGGGCAACCACGACCGCCATGGACCGTTGCGCGACGCTTTTCCCGAGCATGAATACCTGCCCGCTGAGGGTCCCGTGAACTGGGTGAGTGATGCTTTTCCAGTCAGGATCATCGGGCTGGACACAGTCGTACCGGGGAAAAGCCATGGCGAATTGACGTCCGAGACACTGGCGTATTTGGACGCGCAACTCTCGGCCTCGGACAAGCCCACGATTGTCGGCCTGCACCATCCACCCTTCCCGACCGGTCTGATTGGCATGGACAAGATCATGTGCCTCAACGGCACCGAGATGGCGCCTATCATCGCACGATATCCCCATGTCGAACGCGTAGTTGCCGGACACTATCATCGCCCGGTGCAGATCCGCTGGGCCGGGACGCTTGCTCAGATCGCGCCATCCGTTGCGCATCAGGTCGTCTTGGATTTTTCTGACCGTGACATGGCGGAATGGGTACTCGAGCCACCGGCGATGCTGCTGCACCGCTGGGCGCCCGACACGGGCATAGTCACGCATACGGCCTACATAGGCGACTACGGCGGCCCCCAAGTATTCATGCTGGATCCGGCTTATCCAGGGAACTGAAGCCGTCATCGGTACGATTGCATGATCGAGAGTTCTGAAAACCTTCGCCACCTTTGGAAGACTGTGGCAGATTGAACGCGCCTAAAAATTGTACGACAAGGGTGCGGGACTGAACGAAACGTCGAGTCCGCACGGCGGGAGAACAAACATGCGATGGACCGTTCGAAGCGTTGCGCTTGCCAGCGCCGTTGGCGCTCTGGCGGGTGCCACCCCTGCCAACGCCGCCGAAGAGCAACACTATGCCCTTCAGACAGCCGAAGACCTCGGGGTCCTGTGCGCCGCCACCTCAGATTCGGCGGCGATCCATATGTGCCACGGTTACCTGATTGGCGTGAACCACATGCATCGCGCCATTGTCGACGCGGTTGGGGCCAGCGTCTACTGTGTGCCAGACGGGGTCACCGTTACGCGCGACAGCGCTGCGGCGGACTACGCGACCTGGATCAGCGAGAACACAGAGGCAGCCGGTCTTAGCCCCCGCGAGGGGCTGCTCAGATGGGCGAGCATCGCCTTCCCCTGTGAATGATACATAAGGAGAGCGCATCGTGAAGAACGTAACGATCATATCCGCGTTGGTGCTCCTTCTCAGCGGTTGCGCTGGCTTGGACGACACACAGCAACGCGTGCTGACGGGCGGTGCGGCGGGTGCCGCCGGTGGTGCTCTGATCGGTGCAATCGCTGGCGACGCAAAGTGGGGAGCGGTCGCTGGCGCAGGTGCCGGATTGATCGGAGGGCTCTTGGTGGATCGCTCCAAGAAGAATGAAGAAGCCGCCTATCGCCGCGGTGTTGCGGATGGTCGGAAGTCGAATTGATCGAGGCGAGTGAACGTACGAAGAACTGACGAACTTTGGATCGAGTCTTGACGGCCATTGGGCAGCTCGTCATTGAACTGTACCTTGAATTCTCCCGAGGTGAGCGCCAGCGCCCATGGTTGCAGACTTCAGACGGAACGCTGCGTGCCACTCCCTTGGCTTCTGGGCGCCTCAGGTCGCCGAACGACCGGTCGCCTTCGGCGGCATCGAGCGCGGTGTACGTTCCTGGCTTGAACCTCTCGGCGATCTTCGATTGCATGTGGTCCGGCACGCGAAAAAACTGGCCGAGCCCCTGGATGACAACGCGTCGTGCGCAGGGCGGCATTCAGTTTCGACGGGTGCATTCCTTGGGTGGATGACTTCGGCGCTCAATCCTCGCGCAGCGACAGGATCCAAGAGATCACATTGTCGGTCTGCTCATCGGTCAACCGCAGGTTTGGCATGGTCAGATGCGGTGTCACGAAGAATACGCGCAGGCTCATCTCGTTGTGGTCCGAGTTCTCTGCCACATCGATGAAACTCGGGGCTTCGTGGACATAAAGATCCGCCCATTGACGCTCGACATAATGGCATTCTGCACAAATCTGCCGCGCAAACTCGAGCCCTGCAACCGGATCACCGGGCAGGTCCTGCGCATTCAACGGGCTCGTGTCCAGAAGCAGGGCGGCGAAGGCCAGAGCCGGGAGCAATCGCATATCATCCTCCGTGCTGTTGTTGCGATAAGCACACGCTACGCAACGCACCCGTCGGAGCCATGACACAGATCAACTGCACTCAGCCGGTTTGACGCAGCGTGTCGGGAACAACAGGCACTGGTTTTCGCCCGCGCCGCAGGCTATGTGCGCGGCATGAACAAGACGGAATACACCGACGCGATCTCCTCGGTCGCCGAGATCATCGAAGAGGCGCGCAACGGGCGCATGTTCATCCTGGTCGATCACGAGGACCGGGAGAACGAAGGAGACCTGGTGATCCCGGCACAGATGGCAACGCCGGATGTCGTCAATTTCATGGCAATGCACGGGCGCGGGCTGATCTGTCTTTCGATGATGGGTGAAGCGCTCGACCGGTTGGGCTTGCCGATGATGGCCGCCACGAACCAGTCGCGTCACGAGACCGCGTTCACCGTGTCGATCGAAGCGCGCGAAGGCGTGACGACCGGCATCTCTGCGCATGATCGGGCCCGGACCATCGCGGTGGCCATCGACGCGAACGCGACACCCGCCGACATTGCCACACCGGGTCATGTCTTTCCGCTGCGTGCCCGCCAGGGCGGTGTGCTGGTTCGCGCCGGTCACACAGAAGCCGCCGTCGACGTCGCCCGGCTGGCAGGCATGAACCCCGCTGGCGTGATCTGCGAGATCATGAACGAGGATGGCACCATGGCTCGGCTGCCCGATCTGGTGGCGTTTGCTCAGAAACACAGTCTCAAGATCGGCACGATCTCTGACCTGATCGCGTATCGCAGGAAGCACGATAACCTGGTTCGCGAGGTCGAGCAGGCGACGATCTCCTCGGTGTTCGGTGGAGAGTGGACACTGCGCGTGTTCCGCGACGAGCCCGGAGGGATGGAGCACTACACCCTGACCAAGGGCGATGTCGGCGACGGAAATCCCGTGATGACCCGCATGCACGTGCTGGATCCGCTGGAAGACGTACTTTGCCTGAACGAAGACCGCTGGCAACAGGTGCCGAACGCCATGGCGGCCATTGCCTCCGAAGGGCGCGGGGCGGTGATCATTCTGCGCGACTCGTCGCCCACTGCAATCTCGGACCGTCTTCGTCCACGCGGGTTGTCGCCCAAGGAGATCCGCCAGTACGGCGTAGGTGCCGAGATCCTCAACAATCTCGGGATCCACGAGTTGATCATGCTCACGAACTCGCCCACGCCGAAATTGGTGGGACTGGAAGGGTACGATATCTCGATCGTCGAGACCCGTCCAATTCCACCCCGGGAGGGATAGATGGCCGCGACTGACGAACACACGATCCTGCCGCCACCGGATTTTGTAGCGCCCAAGCCAAACGTCCTGATCGTGGTCGCGCCGTACTATCGGGCGATTGCGGATGATCTGATCGCCGGGGCCAAAGCGATGCTGGATCGCGCGGGAGCGGTTCATGACCTCGTCGAGGTTCCCGGAGCGCTCGAGGTTCCCACGGCGATCCGCCTGGCCGGCGGGCGATACGAAGGTTATGTCGCGCTTGGATGCGTGATCCGTGGTGAGACAACGCACTACGAAACCGTATGCAGCGATTCGTCGCGCGGGCTGACGCTGCTTGGGCTCGACGGGTTCTGTATCGGCAACGGTATCCTAACCTGTGAGAATATGGCCCAGGCAGAAGTCCGCGCTGCACCCGGCGATCAGGACAAAGGTGGCGGTGCCGCCAACGCAGCGCTGCATTTGATCGCGCTCCAGCGCCGTTTCGCAGCACCGGAACCTGCGGCAGGCGGACCTGGACCGGACGGGGATGATCCCATTCTGCTGGCCGGTCATTCCGGACTGACGCGGACTGCCTGATGGCAAAATCACCCACCAGCCCCGCGCGCAAGGCGCAACAACTTGCCCGCTCGGCTGCGCGCCTAGCTGCCGTGCAAGCGCTCTACCAGATCGAATTGACTGGAAACGATTGGCGCCGCGTCGTCCGGGAGTTCGATCAACACAGGCTCGGCGCCGAGATCGAGGGCGTTCAGTACCGCGAGGCCGATCCAGGTCACTTCAAGGAGATTGTCGAGGGTGTCGTCACAAACCAGGTCGACATCGATCACTTGACCGACCGGGCGCTCGTTGAACGCTGGCCTCTTGGGCGTATCGACTCGACATTGCGCGCGGTCTTTCGCGCTGCCGGACAGGAAATCAGTTCCCGACAGGACATCCCCATAAAAGTCATAATTGGCGAATACGTCGACGTAGCGAAGGCCTTTTTCGAAGAGGGAAAGGAAGCAAAGTTCGTGAACGCCGTGTTGGATCACATGGCCCGCGAAGTGCGACCTGAGGCCTTCGGCTGAGCGAGCGCGCCCACCGCCAGGCGGGTGCGGGTTATGTGGGGGCTGCTCTGAATGAGCAATGCTGGCACCGGCAATCGGACTGCCCGGTCGCGCTACGGCATGATCGGAACGGTGCTATCGTTGTGCGCTGCGGCTGCAGTCCTATGGGCGATGACCAATGCGCCCAATCCTGTTCGCCCTGTGCCGTTTGATCAGGTTCTCGGAACGCCTTCAAATCCTCAGGTCAAGCAATACCGTCCAGAAGTGTCGATGCAGATGGCCTGGACCGAAACGGACAGCGATCTGATTGTCCGTCAGGCAAGCGGGACGATTGTAAGATGGACCCCGGATCGGGAGCAGATGCGACCGATCGCGACGACCGAGTCGGTCTTTGCCTATTGCCCGGCCGAAAACCGCCTTCTGGTCAACATGGCCAACACTGCCGTCCTGCTCAGCCTGGATACCGGGGCATTCCTCCGGATTTCCGACCGGCGTTACGACCACGCAGCTTTCAGCCAGGATTGTTCTGTGCTCGCAATCTCGCGCGAGGACGAGTCTTTCGTCCGGCTCTGGCAGGTTGGGCGCGGATGGACCTCGGTCACAACGGATCACCCGGTCCGTAACAGCCTGGTGCTTTCGCGCGACGGCTCGGTCCTTGCAGCATCTGGCGAAGCTGAAACGCCCGGAAACGGCATGGTGCTGGAGCTTTTCGATATCGGATCAGGCACGACCGAACCGACGGCACGGGTCTCTGGACCCTCTATAGCTGTCGGAGACTGGAGCATGGCGTTCTCGGCAGACGGCAGTGGTGTTTTGCTTGCAAGCTTGGTGCTCGGTCAAACTGGTCTAAAACGCATCACCAGCAGCGACGGCCTTGTGCGCTGGGGTCGGGACAGCGCGGATCGGAATTGGGTGTCGGCCCTCGCGGCATCGCCGGATGGCATACTCTTGGCGACCGGCGATCTGGATGGCATGCTGCAAATATGGGAGGTCGACCGCGGCGTCATCGTCGCGGAGTTCGACGCCGCGCAACCGATCGAGTCGCTCTCGTTCTCAAATGACGGGCGTCGTCTGGCTGTTGGATTGTGGAACGGTACCATCGGGATTGTTGGAGCCGACGCATTGATCGGGCATTGAACCTGGCGATAATGGATTGATGCGGTACTTGGTCGTCGTCTTTCTGTTGCTCTCTGCGCTTGTGGCGCACGCCGATGCGCCTGCGCTCGCCCCAAAAGCTGAACGCGCGGATTTCGTGTTGATCGAGAAAGCGGAGCGCCGACTGTCTTTGTGGCGCGACGGTGAACTTTTAAAGCGATACAGGATCGATCTGGGTTTCGCGCCAGACGGCGACAAACGGCGCGAAGGGGACGGTAAAACCCCAGAAGGTCAATACCGCATCGACCGCCGAAACGCCCAGTCCAGCTTTCACCTCTCGCTCGGCATCGACTATCCGCGCCCCGACCAGCGTGCAACCGCACGAGCCGAAGGGCGCAATCCCGGCGGCGACATCTTCATACACGGCCAGCCAAACGGATATTCCGGTACCCGCATACCCGGCGACTGGACCGCCGGTTGCGCTGCCGTCTCGAATGCCGAGATACGTGAAATCTGGTCACTTGTTCCGATTGGGACACGGGTCGAGATCCGCGAATAGTGGACTTATGGCGGTTGCGCCGCCGCCACCCGCCGGTATTCTTGCGTCAACGATAAGGTCCGTCTCGATGCACAACGCGGCGGAATAATAAATTCCGGGAGGGTCATATGCCGGGCAACGGCAATGCCGCACTGTATTTCGTTGATCGTCATGTGCGCGAGGGCCGGGCAGATAAAATCGCCTTCATCGAGGGCGATCGGACCCTGACCTATGGCGCGCTCGCTGATCAGAGCGCCCGGATGAGCGGTCTGCTCGCGCGACACGGGCTGCGCCAGGAAGACCGCGTGGCAATGCTGGTTCTCGATGTGATCGAGTTCCCGATTACTTTTTGGGGTGCTCTCAAGGCCGGAATCGTGCCCGTCGCACTCAACACGCTGCTTACGACCGATCAATATCGCTACATCCTGGGGGACAGCCGGGCACGGGCGCTGTTTGTCTCAGCGCCGTTGCTCGAAGCGGTTGGCCCGGTTCTGCAAGACTTGCCTCATCTCCAGACCGTCTTCGTTGTCGGTGGAAGCGATCCGGCCGGTTTGGACTTCTCTCAAGAACTCTCGGTCAGCAATGCGAAACCAATCGCAGAGGTTGATGACGACGACGTCGCCTTCTGGCTTTATTCCTCGGGTTCGACGGGGCAGCCGAAAGGCGTGCGCCATGTGCACTCTGCGCTCAAGGCGACGTCAGACACCTATGGGGCACAGGTCCTCGGCGTTCGAGAGGATGACCTGATCTTCTCGGCGGCCAAGCTGTTCTTTGCTTATGGTCTGGGCAACGGAATGACGTTCCCGATGGCGGTCGGTGCGACCACCGTACTCTTGCCGACCCGGCCCACACCGGAAGCTGTGTTCGACGTGATGCGCGCTGTACAGCCGACCGTTTATTGCGGTGTGCCGACGCTCTACGCAGCGATCCTCGCCGCGCTGGGGGCAGATCCGGTTCCGGGCAGTGACCGGCTACGTATTTCGATCTCAGCAGGCGAGGCGCTTCCGGCCGAGATCGGGCACGGCTGGCGGCAGAAAACCGGGACGGACATTCTGGACGGCGTTGGATCGACCGAGATGCTGCACATCTTCCTGTCCAATGCGCCGGAGTCGCTTGAGTACGGAACCTCTGGTGTCGCAGTACCCGGATATGACCTGCGCCTGGTCGATCCGGACGGTACAGAAGTTGGGTCCGACGAAGTCGGCGAACTGCTCGTAAGCGGGGCGTCGGCATCGGACGGATACTGGAACCAGCGTGAGAAAAACCGAGCGACCTTTGAAGGCATCTGGACCCGCACGGGCGATAAGTACACGCGGCGCGCCGACGGTCGCTACATCTATTGCGGTCGCACCGATGACATGTTCAAAGTTTCTGGCCAATGGGTTTCGCCTTTTGAAGTCGAACAGGCTCTGATCTCGCATCCGTCCGTACTTGAAGCGGCAATTGTTCCTGCGCTGGACGATGATGGGCTGGAGAAACCAAAGGCGTTTGTGGTTCCAAAGACTTCGGCGACCGAGATCGATGTGCCGGTATTGCAGGACCATGTGAAGGCCGCGGTCGGCAACTGGAAGTACCCACGTTGGATCGAGGTGCGCGAAGACTTGCCGAAGACCGCCACCGGCAAAATTCAGCGCTTCAAGCTGCGCGGCTGAAGATCAGACACCCAGATTGCATCGCGGCCAAGGTTATGCGGCGATGTTCATTTCCTGCCCGGGCAATGTGTCCTCGCCGCGCGCAAGCAGGTTGGTGGCATTGGCGAGACGCTGGTCGGCCGGTGCGGATCCAACTGGATTCGGTTTGACGGCGCCGCCGTCCTGATCGGTTTCTGCGGGCACTTCGAACCTCTCTTCAATACGCTGCGTTGCAAGCTCTGCTACGGCTTCCAGCCGTTGTGCGTCCGCTAGTGAGGCGACCTGGCGGTCGGCAGCGGACGGTTCGGCCGGGGCCAGGGCCGCTGCCTTTACGACTGTCATTTTATCGATCGTCGCTTCGGGGTCACCGGGCACGGGTGCAATGTCGATTTTCACCTCGCCCCCAATGGCATAGCGCCTACCATCCGGACCGAGCTGAAAGGTGTATGAAGGGGCGCTGGCGTACTGGCCACCAACCGCGGCGTGCGCCTGTTCATGACGGCGAACCTCGGCATCACGGGCCTTCAGTTTCTCGACCTGTTCACGCTCGGCATCCGTCAGGCCATCAGCCGACTCAATGGCACCTGTGCCTAGCGTGTTTGTATCTCCTGCCGGTGACGTTGGCGCAAAGTTCGAAATGACCGCGTTGCGTCGGGCATCGGCTGAAAAACCACCACCGGTCTCGCGTACATCGACGGGCGGCTCGTTCCGCGTCGAAGGTGTCGAACGCGCGTCACCTGATCTTTGCACCGGATCGCCGGGGCGAGAAGGTGTTGCTTGCGTGCCAGAGGCCCTGTCTAGCGACAACGATCGGACCGGTGCCGTCAGCAGTGGACGGCCGGCAGCACTCAGCGTGATCGCAATCCCCTCCATGACGTCCCTCAAATCATCCCCAGAAACCACAGCACTATGATCGCATCGGGTTTCGACTCGGTTAGCGCGGGGAAAAACGGCAGTTGGCGCCATCGTTGCGGCAATGATGGTACTGGTGCCGCAGTGCAACATACTGTAAGCGCGCGGCACTCACGGGACGTGCTCCATGAACATCTACCTGCCCATTGCCGAGGTATCGGTCAACGCCTTCATTCTGTTGGGGCTGGGTGGTGGCGTGGGCTTCCTGTCCGGGATTTTCGGGGTCGGTGGCGGCTTTCTCATGACGCCACTCCTGATCTTCATCGGCATCCCTCCGGCTGTCGCTGTCGCGACCGAAGCGAACCAGATCGTCGCGTCTTCCTTCTCCGGCGTGTTGGCCAACATCCGCCGTAAGACAGTCGACATGAAGATGGGGCTGGTTTTGCTGGCGGGCGGGCTTGTCGGATCCGCGATCGGTGTCCAGATTTTTGCGGGGCTCCGAACCACCGGCCAGGTCGATCTGGTCGTGGCCCTTTGTTATGTCGTTTTCCTGGGGCTCGTCGGCTCGCTGATGCTGGTCGAAAGCATCAACGCGATGCGCAAGGCCAAGAAGGAGGGGCGCAGGGTCCAGCGTCGGCGCCACAACTGGGTGCATGGACTGCCGTTCAAGATGCGGTTCCGCACCTCGAACCTCTACATCTCGGCGATCCCGCCATTCCTGGTCGGCATGCTGGTCGGCACGCTCGCGGCCATCATGGGCGTCGGCGGCGGCTTCATCATGGTCCCGGCGATGATCTACCTGCTCGGGATGGCCGCAGTCATTGTCGTCGGCACGTCGCTGTTTCAGATCATGTTCGTGACCGGTGCGACGACCCTGATGCACGCGATTACCAACCAGACCGTCGATGCGGTACTTGCCGTGATCCTGTTGGTCGGCGGCGTTGTTGGCACACAGATCGGTGTCAGGGTCGGACCACGCCTGAAAGCCGAACAACTGCGGATCCTGCTGGCGCTGCTGGTTCTCGCCGTTTGCGTAAAGCTTGGGCTCGATCTGGTCGTAACACCGTCCGAGTTTTTCACTCTAGGCGGGGGTGCAGGTCATTGACCCGGCTGTTTGCGATCCTGGCGCTGGCGATTGCGTTGGTCGGGCCTGTTACGCAGGCAGAAGACCGCGTTGTTGCCAGCCTCAGCCAGCACAACCTTGCGCTGACCACCGATTTCACCGGGACCGAGCTGTTCGTCTACGGCGCGATTCGAACCGTGGGCGATCTGCCAGCCGATGCGATTGACGTGATCGTCGCAATCACAGGACCGACCGAGCGGGTCAACGTGCGCAAGAAGGAACGCCAGTTCGGGATCTGGATCAACGGCAAGGGGGTCGAGATCGACGCCGCTCCCAGTTTTTACGCCGTCGCGACCACTGGACCACTCCGGGATATCGTGAGCTGGACCGAGGACTTCCGGCACCGCATCGCGCTCGACCTTGTCATCCGCCTGATTGACGCGCCCGCCTGGGTCGAGGACCGCGAAGAGTACCGGGCAGCCGTCGCGCGCATTCGCGAAGAGCAGGGGCTCTACAGCCTTCAGGAAGGCACTGTCGCGTTGATTGACAATGCACTGTTCGAGACGCGCATCCAGCTCCCCGCCAATCTCGTCGAGGGCGACTACAAGGCCCGGATCTTTCTGTTGAAGGATGGGACGGTGCTCGACACCTACGAAGACCGGGTCGAGGTACGTCGTGCCGGGATCGGTCGATGGATCTATACCTCCGCGCATGAATGGCCTGCTGTTTATGGAATCGTGTCGATCCTTGTCGCACTGGCCGCCGGCTGGCTCGCCTCAGCGTTCTTCCGCACGTTTTTCCCGAATTGATCGTCGGGCGCCAAGACAGTCACCTGTTCCATCGCGGCGATACGCTCAAGATCCTGCGCATAGTCGGCCCGTAGTCGGTCAAGCATGTCGTTGCCGAATGGCTGAAAAGCTGCGTGTCCTTTCGGCTTGGGATACTGCCGCCACAGCTTGCGCACCTGCTCCGGCCCAGTTGGTGTTCCTTCGGTCCGCAGTTTCTCCAATGCCTCGACTGCCGTAGCCGAAAGCCCCGAAAGCGCCCGCCACTTGATTGGTTCGATCGCCGAGACGCCGTAATCGTCCGCAAACGCGCGCAACACCCGCGTCTCGACCGCTTTCATGTCTTCGTACCGCCAGACCGTGAGATGCGCGTTTGGATAGGTCTTCGCAACATCCTTGACCACATCCGACCACCGGCGCCGGGCATCAATCATCCCGCGCGCACGCCCCATATCGAACGGTGTGTAGCCACGCCTCAGGACCATATGGCTCCAGACCGACGGCAGGAACCCATCAAAGCCGCGGACCGCGAGCAGGATCTTGAGGTCGACATCGCCAAAACTGTCCTGGAACACCCGCAATCTACGCCGTACGTGTTCAAAGAGATGGCCGTTTTCGTGGATCTCGGACAGCCTGCCCAGCAGCGTCTCGTCCGAGATGATCACGCGGTTAGCACCGGCGCAGGCGGCATCGTGTACCAGCTTTTCCATCGCCCGGACCAACCGGCGCCGCGTCTGAAATGCGATGGCCTTCCCAGCAAACTGCAATGACCCTGCACGGCTGAGCGCCTCGCGCACCGCCTCAGGACCGATATACATGATCTGCCGTCCCGCCAGCACATTCGTGCTGTTCCCAAGGCGCGCCTGAAGATAGGTGCTCGCGGTCTTGTGAGCGCCGAGATGCAGGACGACTTTCATATCCGACCCGTAGCCGAGATCATTGTTCGCCCGCAATCTACCTGCCGAAAGACTACAAGACCGTTTCCGGCGGATATCTTCGGGCAGCCTTCCCGCGAATGCTTTCAGAGGCCTACGGCGGCCTGACTCAGTTGGATGTTGAAGCCGTCACGAATTGCGCGGTCACGCTCGACGGGAAGGTGCATCGGATAGACCTCCTCCAGGATCTGTCGCTTGCGGACAATCGCCTTCTGCACCAGAGCATGACGCCCGAGCTCAGCCCATTCCTTTGGCGAGGTCCGGTCGCCAAGCGCGGGATAGATGTACTCGGTCTGCATCAGGCCCAAGGTCTGGTCGTGACCCAGGTAATGCCCCGGCCCCTCGAGGCAGACCGATTTCATGACCTCGACTGACAGGGTGTCATCACTAACCTCGATGCCGCGTACACAGCGCAGTGCCTGCCCTAACAAATCGTCGCCCAGGATCAGGCTTTCGAAACAGAAACCCAGCAGCGAGGCGTGCATCCCGACGGACTCGTAGACCATGTTCAGGCCCGAAAGCCCGGCCATGACGTTGGAGATGCCTTGCTCCCAACCGGTCTGCATGTCCGGTAACTTGGCATCGGCAATACCTGCCGCTGCCCCGCCCGGAAGGCCGTAGAACTTGTGCATCTGGGCGCAACCCGCGGTCAGAAGCGCCTGTTCACCCGAGCCGCCCGACATTGCCCCGGTCCGCAAATCGCTCACAAACGGCCACGTCCCGAAGATCGCAGGATGGCCCGGCTTGATCGCGTTGACATAGACGACGCCTGCCAGACATTCTGCCACCGCCTGCACGATGGCCCCGGCAATTGGTGCCGGTGAGGTTGCCCCGGCTTGCCCTGCCGAGAGCAGCAGCACCGGCATTCCGCCGTGGATCGCCGCCTCCATCACTTCGCAGGATTCTGTTGCGAACTTCATCGGCGGCACGACGAAACAGTTCGAGTTCGAGAAGAACGGCCTTTCGCGCCACTTCTCTTCGCCGCCCGCCAGAGTGTGCAGAAGCTCGAGGCAGCCGGGCATGTGGTCGGGCTGAACGAACGACGTGCCCACGTGCTTCGTCGTCCCGCGCGCACAAGCGTAGAGCGTGTTGATGTCCAGATCGTAGTTGTCCTCGACATCACGACAAACCATCGGGCGCTGGAAAAAATGCACGTTGTCCAACTGCTCGACGATCCGTGCGGCGTCGTACAGATCCTGCAACGTGGACTCGCGATACTCACGTTTCTCGACATCCACCATGTGCACAGCGGCTCCGGCCGTGCCGTAGTGCACGCGATTACCGCTTAGCTGCAGGTCGTGCTTTGGATCCTGGCCACACAACGTGATCTCGCGCGCTGCGACGGCCAGCATATCCTCGGTCAGCGCACGCGGAATGCGGATGCGACCGTCGTCGCCCAGGGTCGCACCGGCGCCTGTCAGGATTTCGATCCCGCTCTCCGGCGCATCGGCGAACCCGATCTGCTCCATCGCGTCGAGCGCCGCATGATGGATCCGCTGCACGTCCGCGTCCGAAAGCGGACGGTATAGCCCGCCGTCCATGCCCGCCCTCACGGGGCGAATATCCTCGGCCAGCGGCGCCGCGCGCAATGCCTGGCGTGCGGCGCGCCCTCCGGCTCTACGTGTTCGGCGGGGCGCTGTGTCGTCTGGTTGAGTGCTCATGGTGTCTCCTGCTGAAATTCTGTTGCCATTTGGTCAACGGATCAGGCAGGCGACCCACGCGCAGCACGCCCCCGGTTTGCACCGATGGTTCGGCTGACAAGCTCGAAAATATGCAGATCGTCCATCACGGACCCCGCGCACTCTTTGGCGAAGCGGGCCACGCGGACGGTGTCGATGCTATGCCAATCCCGACACGGAAGTCGGTATTGAGACGATTTCGCGACAGAAACCGGGCCTAGTCGACCGGCTGAGACCCTTGGTGCGTGCTTCGCAAAATCCCGGACCCAAACGTCCGTGTCGTAGGATCCGCTAGAAAACAGTCGGTTGCTCGTGGCTCAGATAACCGACACGTTTGCTCTCGACCATGCGGGCGCGGCACGAAAGCATCCCGAACGACCCATTAGTCGTCCAGCAGTGTATCGATTTCGGATCCCGACGCCGCACGTCCCAGGGGCGTTAGATCGCCATCGTTCAGGATTGCGCGCGCAGCGTCGAGCAGGCTCATCTGCGCGAGCCGCGCCAACGTCCCTCCGATCGAAACACGCGCAACACCGATCTCCCCCAGTTCTGAAACCGACAATTCGGTCGTCTTGCCTGCCGCGAGTGCGTTGACCGCAGGACCGATTGTGCAAAGCTCCCGAAGGACCTCGTCCTTGACCAGCGGCGCATAAATGACCGCTGCCCCTGCCTCGGCGAAGGCCCGGCAGCGGCGCACGGCCTCGGCGGCGTCATAGGACCGGGTCAGCCATCCGTCTGCCCTCCCACAGAGGACGATATCCGCGTTGTGCGCAGCCTCGACCGCAGCTTCGATGCGCGCCACGGCGTGGTCGAATTCATACGCGCCGGTTCCGGGAAGGTCCGTGTCTTCGATGGACACCCCCGCCAACCCGGCTTCTGCGGCCATGCCGATCGTTTCGGCAACTGTCTCGGGAGTTGCGCCATAGCCGTTCTCGAAATCGCCGCTCACGGGGACATCGACAGCACCACAGATCCCGGCTGCATGTTCCAGCGCCTCGTCCCGGCTGACATGACCCATGTCCCGGCGGCCCAGCGTGAACGCATGGCCTGACGAGGTCGTCGCGAGCGCCTTCGCCCCCAATCCGGCCAACACCTTGGCCGAACCCAGATCCCACGGGTTGGGCATAACAAACGGGCGTCCCGGCACATGCAAGGCCCGGAATGCAGCGACTTTCTGGGTGCGCGTCATGTCAGTTTCTCCGCCATCTCTTCGATCACATCGCACCCGTAGACCACGTCTTCGCGGGCCGTGTCGAACTGCCCGATGCTCATGCGGATCACGTAGCGTCCCTTGTGCGAAGTCTGGGTCAGATAGATCCGGCCATCATCGTTCAGCGCCTCCAACAGCGCTTGTGTCGGTCCGTCACCGTCCACGTGGGCAAAGGTGAACAGCGATAGTGACGGCTCCGTCACGATCTCCAGCCTGTCATGGGCGCGCAGGCGTTCGCACGCCTCCTCGGTCCAGGCAACGTGGTCGCGAATGCGGGCGCGAAGCCCGTCCAGCCCATAGGCCCGCAGCAAGAACCAGACCTTCAGCGCTCGAAACCTGCGGCCCAGCGGCACCGACCATTCATTGAAGTTGACGATGTCCTCGTCGCCTGGGCCTTTCAGGTAATCCGGACGTAAACCAACCGTGCGGATCAGTTCCCCGGGATCGCGCAGGAAATGGGCCGAGCATTCGAATTGGGCGCCGAGCCATTTGTGCGGGTTGAAGACAATCGAGTCCGCCCGTTCGGCGCCGTCCCAAAAGTGTCGGTACTCTGGGCAGATCATCGCCGATCCTGCCCAAGCTGCATCAACATGGGTGTAAAGCCCCTCGGCTTCGGCGACATCCATGATCTCTGCCACCGGATCCATCGCTCCGATCGAGGTTCCGCCGGTACAGATCACGATCCCCGCCGGGGTGTGTCCCGCGGCCCGATCCGCCGCGATCGCCTCGGCGAGTGCTGCCGGGTCCATGCCATAATCGGCGCGCGTCGGGATCTTTACCAGGTTCTCGCGCCCGATCCCGGCCAGTTGCACTGCCTTGTCGATCGAGGAATGGGTCTGCGCCGAGGCATAGACGCGAAGACGCGGCCCGCTCGATAATCCGTCACGATTGCCTGCCCAATCCAGCGCCTTCTCGCGCATCGTCAGCACGGCGCAGAAGGTCGCTGTGGTGGCACTGTCCTGCAACGTGCCCTTGAACCCGCCCGGCAACCCGATCGCCTGGCGCAGCCAGTCGACCATCTTGATCTCGATCTCGGTCGCTGCGGGCGAGGTCTGCCACAACATGCATTGCGCGGCCATCTGCGTCGTCAGCATGTCCGCGATCATGCTGACCGGGGCGGCGTTGGCCGGGAAATAGGCAAAGAACCGGGGATGCTGCCAATGCGTCATGCCATCTGGCACGATCCGCTCGAAATCCGCAAAGACCGGCTCGATTCCCTCGCCAGCTTCGGGTGGTCCATCGCCTATCAGCGCAGCTATCTCGCCCGGCGAAACCTGCGCCCGGACCGGGCGGTCGACGACATCCTCCAGATAGCTCGCACCCCAGTCCGCCGCCTTGTGCGCCCAGTGGCGATAATCCTTGCGATCCATTTCAGTCCTCCAGCAGGGCGTCCGCCGCCAGCTTCCCGCCATAGCCCGCAAAGATCACGGCTGTCAGGCGCAGGATCAGCGCACGGCTGCGAACATAAGCCGAGGCAAATGGCCGGGTTGAGCCGACCAGAGACACGATTGCATACCAACTCGTCGAGATCGCACAGATCATGATGACCGCCGCCAGGGAAAGCTCGATGGATGTATCTGCTGGTAAGGCAACCGCGAACAGTGATGCCGCAAAGGCAGCCGTTTTCGGATTCGCCAGGTTTGTCGCCAGACCGAATAGAAACGCGCGGCCGGTTCGGGCGGGTGCGCTGGTCGCGTCAACAGCGCGCGCACTGCGCCAAAGATTCACTGCGACCCAGATCAAATAGGCAGCACCAGCCAGTTTGATGACCGCCGCTGTGGCTGGCAACGCCACAAACAGCGCCTTCAATCCGAAGAACCCGGCCAGCGCCCAGACGCCAGTCGCAACGACAGTGCCCAGCGCACAAGCAACGGCCGCGCGCCGTCCCTGGCCGGCAGCGACGTGCATGACAGCGAAAAAATTTGGCCCCGGCGTCATCGCAGCCAACAGCCACAACAGGGCCAGCGTCAGAAAGGCTTCCGTCACAAGATCCCTCGCGAAACGAGCCCGAAACCGCCGGGCGGGTGGGGGCGGTGGAGGGCTCTTTTCGCTGAAAAGGCGTCGGCGCGCCAGCGCCGTCCGCTGACCTAAATGCGCACGCGTTCGGACTTCGGATCATACATCGGTCTCAACGAGGCTTCAGCCACCACCCGTGTTCCCGCGACGTCGATCTCGTAGGAAGACGCCAAAACTTGATCGGTTGTCTCTCCCGCGCATGGCACATAGCCCATCCCGATGGCGGCCCCCAGGTGATGCCCATAATTTCCAGATGAAAGGTATCCGACGATCTCGCCGTCCCGGATCACCGGTTCGTTGTGATAGAGCAGCGGCTCTGGATCGGTCAGCTTGAACTGCACCATGCGCGCCGAAAGCCCTTCGTCGCGCTTGCGTTGCACGGCATCGCAACCAATGAAGTCGTTCTTGGTCTTCGACACCGCAAAGCCCAGTCCGGCTTCGAGCACATGGTCTTCATCGGTGATGTCGTGCCCATAGTGGCGAAACGCCTTCTCGATCCGGCACGTGTCCATCGTGTGCATCCCGCACAGCTTCAAACCGTGATCGGCACCAGCCTCGTGCAGCACCTCGAAAACGTGCCCTGCCTGATCCGAGCTGACATAGATCTCCCATCCAAGCTCGCCGACATAGGTCACACGGTGCGCCCGGGCGAGGCCCATGCCAATCTCGATCTCGTGCGCCCATCCGAACGGGTGGTTGTCGTTCGACCAATCGTGCGGGCTGACCGATGCCAACAAGTCCCGCGCCTTCGGTCCCATCACGGCCAAGCAGCCCTCGCCGACCGTCACATCGGTGAAGACGACGCGAGCATCGCCCACGTGGCGCTTCAGCCAGCTCATGTCGCGGATCGCCGTCGCTGCAGGCGTGATGATCAGGTACAGGTCTTCGCGGATCCGGGTTACGGTGACGTCCGCTTCAATTCCGCCCTTCGCGTTCAGGAACTGCGTGTAGACGATCTTGCCCACGGGCACCGACATGTTGCCACCGCAGATCCGGTTCAGCACCGCTTCCGCGTCCGGACCCTCGGCGCGGATCTTTCCGAAGCTCGACATGTCGTACATGCCGACAGCCGTGCGGATTGCCATATGCTCGGCGGCATTGTTCTCAAACCAGTTCTGCCGTTTCCATGTGTATTGATATGCCGGTTCCTGTCCGTTCACCGCGAACCAATTCGGCCGTTCCCATCCTGCCGTCTCGCCGAAGACACCACCCGCTGCCTTCAGATGCGCGTGGAAGGGCGAGCGCCGAACACCGCGCGCCGTCTCGGGTTGTCGATAGGGGAAGTGATCGGCATAAAGCAGGCCCAGCGTCTCGCTCACCCGTTCCTTCAGATAGCTCCGGTTCTTCTGGAACGGTTGGACCCGGCGGATGTCGACATCCCATAGATCGAACGGTGCTGCACCGTCTTCAAGCCACTGTGCGAGCGCCCAGCCAGCCCCGCCGGACGACACAATCCCGATCGAGTTGTATCCCGCCGCGACCCACATGCCGCGCAATTCCGGATGCTCGCCCAGATAGTACCGGTCGTCCGGCGTGAAGCTTTCGGGCCCGTTGAAGAAGGTGTGGATCCCGGCCTCGCCCAACATCGGCAGCCGGTTGATCCCCATCTCCAGGATCGGCTCGAAATGGTCAATATCTTCGGGCAACTGGTCGAATTCGAAATCCTCGGGGATGCCCGCCATGCCCCAGGGCTTGGCCTTGGGCTCGAACGCGCCCAGCATCATTTTGCCCGCGTCTTCCTTGTAATAGGCGCACTCGTCCGGCACGCGCAGGACAGGCAACTGCGTCAGACCTTCGACCGGCTCGGTGACGATATAGAAGTGCTCGCAGGCATGCAGAGGCACCGCGCACCCTGCCATCGCACCGACCTCTCGCGCCCACATCCCACCGCAGTTGATCACGACATCCGCATCGATCCTGCCCTCCGCGCCACCCTGCGCCCAGGAGACGCCCGAGACCCGGCCATTCGACTGATGAATGTCCGTGACCTTGACGCCCTCGACGATCCTCGCGCCGTTCTGGCGCGCGCCCTTGGCCAAAGCCAGGGCGATGTTTGCCGGGTCCGCCTGCCCATCCAGCGGCAGATGAACGGCAGCGATCACATCATCGATGTTCAGATGCGGATACATCGCCTTGACCTCGGCCGGTGAGACCTCGTTCACGTCGACGCCGAAGGCACGCGCCAACGCCGCCTGACGCAGGATCTCCTCGCGCCGCTCTTCGGTCAGTGCGACGGTCAGCGAGCCGTTCTGCCGCATCCCGGTCGCAACCCCGGTCTCGGCTTCCAGCTTCACGTAGAGGTCGGCCGAATACTTCGCCAGGCGCGTCATGTTCTGGTTCGGACGCAACTGCCCGATCAGCCCCGCCGCGTGCCACGTCGTCCCGCAGGTCAACTGCTTACGCTCAAGCAGCACGACATCGGTCCAGCCAAGCTTTGCCAGATGATACGCGACCGAGCAGCCGGACACGCCGCCCCCGATGATCACTGCACGCGCCTTGGTGGGCAGGTCAGCCATGGATCAATCCTTTTCGTGCTGAGTCAGCCATGCGGTCTGCATGGCGGTAAAACGGGCGAGGTAATCCTCGCGCAGCGCCTGCTCGGTCGCGCCGACATCGTAGGCCGGGGTCGTCAGCGGTTTGGCCAATGTCACGTCAATGACGACGAACCCGCTGGACAGCTTCAGCAGATCGGCACCGAACAATTCAGTCCAACGGGGGGCTAGCGCGTCCGCCGTCTGGGACCCAATCGGATAGAACGCCGCCGTGCCGCGAAACCGCGCGCCTTTGCGGGCGAACACGTCGACCATGTTGACCTCGACCCGCGTGTCGTGCGCGAGGTTCGCCATCGTGTTCGGCGACCGGATCTCGGCAAAGGCGATCCTCTGGGCGTCCAAGGCCTGGAACGTGCCTTTGGGAGAGACGTTCGGCCCTTCCGGTCCGACCGTCGCCAGATGGCCAAGCCGCCATTCATTGACGAAGTCCTGCAGCGCGGCGCTGAGCATCAGGCGCTCCCGACCAGGCGGTGCCCGGACGCCGATACCTGTCTTGCGACCTCGGCGATGTGCGCGGGCGTCGTCTGGCAACATCCCCCGACAATCGTCGCGCCCGTCTCGATCCAGCTCAGCACATGCCCGGCATAGGCAGGGGGATCCAGATCGGTACGGTTCTCGATCACTTCGACCGTCTCACCCGGCGCATAGGCGCTGAGATCGGCAGAGAACGCATTGGCATACGCACCAAATGGCCGTCCGTCGCGGGCGAGACCGGGCAGGGCCACGATCGTCACTTCCGGTGTCGAGCAATTGACCAGCAGAGCCGCGACATCCAAGCCGTCGAGTGCAGCACAGGCCTCGGCAATCGTCTCGCCCGACCGCAGCCGGGCCGTACCGTCCTCGGCCAGTGCCGGTGCCAGCGTCCACGACACCCAGACCGGCTTGCCGCTTTCACAAGCCGCGGTCGCAGCAGCGCGGCCTTCTTCAGCGGTCGACATCGTCTCGCAGATGAAGAGGTCGACATGATCGACCTCGACCTCGACGATCTTGCGGTAGTCCGCGACGTTGCGGTCAAACGCCTCGACAAGGCTGGGACGGTAGGACCAACTCAGCGGCGGCAGGCTTCCTGCAATCCGCGCGGCTGAACCAGCGGCCTCGCGCGCGTCCGAGGCAAGTTCGATCGCCAGTTTCTGCTCACCCTCGAAGTCGCGGGTCTGGCCGTGCGTGTCTTCGCTGACCCGGGGGGTGGTGGCATAGGTGTTCAGCGTGATCACCCCGGCACCCGCGCGCAAGTAATCCTCGTGCAGTTCACGAACCAGATGCGGCTCGTTGCGCATCACCCAGCCGCCCCATTCTGCGTGAATCGGGTTGGACGACCGGTGGCAAAGCTCCTGTCCCATGCCACCGTCGAGCAGGGTGATTTCCATCACAGGGACTCCGGCATGAGGCGACCGACGGCGCGATGGCCCTTGGCCTCCAACTGGGTCTTCAACTCCGCGATATGGTCCGGCGAGGTTTCGCAGCATCCGCCGATGATGCGCGCCCCGCGCGCGACCCAACCCATCGCGTGTTTGGCATAGCCCGCCGGATCGAGATCCCTGCGCTTGCCGATCATGTCGACAGTCTGCCCCAGGGTGAATTCCTTCGGGATCGGCGTGAAGCCGTTCGCGTATCCGCCCGTTGGCTTACCCGTCGCGATCAGCGTGTCCATGCCAGCCGTCATCGCCTCGGGCGCTGTGCAATTGAACATGATTGCCTCGACCGGTAGGTCGCCAAGCGCCGCAACGGCTTCTGCAACCGTCTCGCCCGAGCGCAAGCGCGGTTTGCCGTCCTCGGCAACGGCTTCGTCCAGCGTCCAGGCAACCCAGACCGGCTTACCGCTTTCGCAGGCTGCGGTTGCCGCCAGGCGCCCCTCGGTCGCAGACCCCATGGTTTCGCAGATGAAGGCATCGACACGGTCCGCCTGCAGGGACACGACCTCGCGGTATTCCTCGAACGTGTCGGCCTCTGGCGGCATCAGTTCGGGATGATAGGACCCGATCAGCGGCGGCAGGCAGCCCAGTATCGTGGTTTCAGAGTCAAAAGCGTCACGCGCGCGTGACGCAATGTCCAGCGCGATGCCCTGCAACTCACCCAACCGCTCAGCCATATTGAATGCAGTTAGGCGGCTGCGGTTGATCGAATAGGCATTGATGGTGATCGCCTTCGCGCCCGCACGGATGTAGTCCTCGTGCAGACCTTGAACCACTTCGGGTTCGTTCATCATGACCCACGCGCCCCATTGAGGGTGCGCCGGATCCTTCGAGCGGCGGACAAGCTCCTGGCCCATCCCGCCGTCAAGCAGTACGATATCTGTCATGCGTTGGCCTCCCAACCATGCGTTGCGCGGGGTTAGCCCCGCTGCTTACGCGCGCAATCGTTCGTTCTTCGGATCCCAGAGCGGCTGATCTTCTTGCACCACAGCCTTACGCCGCTCTCCGAAGATCTCGATCTCCACTTCGGTGCCGGGCACGGTGTGCTCCACCTTTATCGTGCCCAGTGCAATCGACTTGCCGACACGGTATCCCCAGGCACCCGAGGTCGTCTCGCCCACAACATCGCCGTTCACCCAGACGGTCGACATATACGGCGCGTCGCAGTCGCCCGCATCGACCGTCATGGTCACGAAACGCTTCTGCACGCCCTGCTGCTTCTGGTTCAGAAGCGCCTGCTTGCCGGGGAAGTCCTGCGGCTTGTCGAGCTTGACGAACCGGTCGAGAGCACCTTCCAGCAACGTATAGTCGGTCGACAGATCGCCCTTCCACGCCCGATAGCCCTTCTCAATCCGCAGGCTATCCAGCGCGAACATCCCGAATGGCTTCGCGCCCGCGGCCAGAACCGCATCGTAGACCGCCGGTATATCGGCATTCAGCGCATGAACTTCCCAACCGAGTTCACCGGCGAAGGAAACGCGCGCCAACAGGACCGGCTTGCCTGCAACAGTGCCTTGCTGGTGGCTTAGCCACGGCAATGTCCAATCTGCCTCGCCGATGCCCGACAGAAGATCACGCGCCGTCGGTCCGCAGACGATCAGTGTCGCGTATTCGTCGGTATGGTTTGTCAGTGTCAGGCCCGCCGGAAGCGATTTCTCCAACAGCTCCCAGTCATGCCACTCGGCGCCAGCCGCGGTGATCAGCGTGAAGTGATCCTCGCCATGGCGCATCAACGACATCTCGGTCACGATGCGGCCCTTGTCGTCCGGGAAGTATCCGAGGTTCATACGCCCGGCCTTCGGCAGGCCACCGGCTATCATGCCGCGCAACCATTCCGCTGCACCCTCGCCCGTCAGGTTGAAGCGCGAGAAGCCGGGAAGGTCGAGCACACCGCACGCATCGCGGACCGCTTCGCATTCCTCCTTGACGCGCGGTTCCCAGGGCCCCTCGCGCATCCAGGTCTGCGTGGCTTCTTCCGAGGTATCGTCGCCGGTCTTGGCAAACCAAAGTGCGCGTTCCCAGCCATTGAAGGCACCCATCTGGCCGCCCAGTTCCTTGACCTTGGCATCGTTCGGGCCCAGCCGCTTGTCGCGCCCGGCGGGCCATGCGTGATGCGGGAAGTGCATCGCGTACTCGTGGCCGTAGACCTCCATACCCTTGGCCGTCGCGTAGTCCTGATCGCACCATTTGCCGAACCGGCGCGGGTCGCACGACCACATGTCCCATTCGGTGCCTCCCTCGGTGATCCACTCGGCCAGCACCTTGCCGGCCCCGCCGCCCTGGGCGATGCCGAAGGTGAAGACACAGGCCTCGAACGCGTTCGGCACGCCGGGCATTGGCCCGATGTTCGGATTGCCGTCCGGCATATAGGGGATCGGCCCGTTAATAACCTTGTAGACGCCGCTTTCCGCCATCAGCGGCACGCGGGCCATGGCATCTTCCAGATACCACTCCAGCCGGTCGAGATCGTCGGGATAGAGCTGGAAGCTGAAATCCTCGGGCATCGGATCGTCCGGCGTGATCCAGTGTGCCTTGCAGTTGCGCTCGTAGGGGCCGAGGTTGAAGCCGTTCTTCTCCTGACGCAGGTAGTACGAGGAGTCCACGTCGCGCAGCAACGGCAGCTTGCCGCCGGTCCGTTCCGTCCGTTCCTTGATGACGTCGAGTTCATCGAACAGGATGTACTGGTGGGACATCGAGACCATCGGCACGAAGCGCCCGAACATCTTGCCGACTTCCTGCGCCCGATACCCGGCGGCGTTGACGACGTACTCGCAGCGGATGTCGCCCTTGTCGGTCGAGACTATCCATTCGTTGCCCTCACGGCGCGCGCCGGTGACCCCGCAGAACCGGACTATCTGCGCGCCAAGATCGCGCGCACCCTTGGCCAGCGCCTGGGTTAGCTGCGCGGGATCGATGTCGCCGTCGTAAGGGTCGTAGAGTCCGCCTTCCAGATCGTGCAGTTCCAGGTATTCGTAGCGGTCCTTCAGGTCCTGGACCGAGCACATCTCGATATCCAAGCCCTGGTAACGGCCCATGCCACGAACGCGCTCGAACTCCTGCATCCGCTCTTTGGAGTGCGCCAGCCGGATCGAGCCGGTGACGTGATAGTTCATCGGGTAGTCGACCTTCTCGGCCAGCCCCCTGTACAGCTCGGTGCCATAACGCTGCATGTTCATCACCGACCACGAGGCCGAGAACGTGGGCACGTTGCCCGCCGCATGCCAGGTCGAACCGGCGGTCAGTTCGTTTTTCTCGATCACGACGCAGTCGGTCCAACCTGCAAGTGCCAGGTGATAGAGCGCCGAGATGCCGACGGCGCCTCCGCCGATGATGACCACACGGGCCGTGGAAGGGATCTCAGCCATGCCGATCTCCTGTTGTTTGTCGCTGGGAAGGATTGATGGATTTGTCACAGGTCAATGTGATTCTGTTGCGCCCGGGTGACAATGAGTTCCTAGACAACAACGGAGGAACGTCATGAACCGGGTCACTATGGTCGCTGCCGTCGCGCTCATTGTCATAGCGGGCGTATGGTTCTTTGTTTCGCAACCTGGCGAGGATCTCGCGACTCCCGATGCGGGCGAGGCAGCCTCGGCCGTTGCGACGATGACTGAAACCGAACAGGCCGCCGCGGCGTTCTGCGAAGCCCAGGGCGGCACCGTCGAGACCATTACGGCCGCCGAGGGCAAGGTCGTCATGTGCAATCTCACGGATGGCAACAGCGTGGTCGCAACGCGTTACATGCTCGACAACCGGTCCGAATAGCGACCGGTTCTGGCGCCCCGGGCAGGGCAGGGTCGAGGAGGAGATGCAGGACATCGACACCTCTCTCAAATGCTCGCAAGGCGGGCTGCCAGCCCGCAGAAAACAAGCGCGCAGATCCGGTTCAGCGACCGGCCCATCCTGCGCAACGCATCGGTGAAGATCCCCGCCACCGCACCATAGGCGCAGTTGAACGGGATGCTCGCCAGCGAGAAGATCGTGCCCAGGATTGCGATCTGTAGCCAGACCGGGCCGATCTTGGGGTCCGCGAATTGCGGCAGAAACGCCAGCACGAAGATCGAGACCTTCGGGTTCAAGAGGTTCGTCAGCGCGCCGCGCTGGAATGCCCGCCAGCCATCGGCAACACCTTGGGTGCCGGGTTCGGGCGCGGGGGCCCGCCAGGTCTGAATCGCGAGATAGATCAGGTAGGCGGCTCCGGCATAACGCAGCAGGTCATAGGTCAAGTCCGATGTCTGGATCAGCGCGGCCACGCCGAGAACCGCGAAGACGGTATGGCTGAGAGAACCCAGCGAGACGCCGAGGCCCGCCATCATGCCGCTGCGCTTTCCACCCGCAGCACCCGAGGCGCTGATGAACATCATGTCGGCACCGGGCGTCAGGTAGAGCGCGACCGAAGCACCCATGAACGCGAGGATGGTGAAAAGCTCGAATTCCGGCATCCGGGCGCCCTCAATACACCGGCGGCGCGATCACCCAGATCGCGATGCAGGGTTTGTCCGATGGATTGTGCCAGCGATAGGGCTCGCCCTTGAAGCGGAAGCTGTCGCCTTCAGTCAGGTGATAGGTGCGGTCCCCGATGCTCAGGTCCAGCGCGCCGGACACGATGTACCCGGCTTCCTCTGTTGGGCGGGTCACAGCCTCGGCCAGTTCGGCGCCGGGCGCGAAGACTGATCGGACGTCTCGAAGGATCCACCCAGATCGGGTGAAAGCAGTTGCTCGACCAGTCCTTCGCCTGTGGTTCCCAGGGAGCGCCGGGCATCCGCCCGCACAACATGACCACGTTCGTCCGCGGGCGCATCGGGTGCGCCGAAAAAGAGTGAAATCGGTTGATCGAGTGCACCTGCCAGCTTCCGCAGGTCATCGATGGATGGTTCGGTCAGGTTTCGCTCGATCTGGCTGAGCCAGCCGACCGACCGGCCCACTTTCAGCGCCAGTTCCGTAAGCGTCATGCCGCGCGCCTTGCGCAAGGCTCTGAGGTCTCCGCCCAAGGCTGCAAAGCCGGGATCAAGGGCATCCATTGCCTCGTGCGCCGCGGCGTCTGACACTGCTTCCCCTCAGCCTGCGAGTCTCTCCATGAAATTTTGCCTGAATTTTTCATTAGCGACGGTCAATTTGCGACGTCTGGATGTCGCTAACGTCACTTCAATGAATGAGAGTTGGAAGACTGCAGCCCGCTAGTGGTTCGATCGAGACGTTTGTATCCCGCGGCAGCATCCTCGCAAGCAAACGTCTCGATCAATAGAACCACTAGCAACTATTTGTTTTCTAGTGGATTTTCCGACTCAGACATTTGGATAAGAGAATGCGGCGATTGGATACCAAATGTCTGAGTCAATCCACTAGTGGGTGCCCGCTTCGGAATGGATGACCTGTTCGACGGATGGGAACACTGCGGTGAAGGTGGCGCCGCGTCCCTTATCGCTGTCGATCAGAATGCGCCCGCCCTGAAGCTTCAAGAGCTCGGAGACGATCGTCAGGCCCAGCCCCACGCCATCGATCTTGTTTGCACGCGCATGTTCACCACGTCCGAACGGCAGCAGGATGCGGTCCTGATCCGCTTTGTCGATGCCGGGACCTTCGTCCTTGATATGCAGAGACAACGCATCCGGTGTCGTCGTTACGGTGACCCGGACCGTGGAGCCGGGTGGTGAGAACTTCACCGCGTTGTTCACCAGATTGATGATGATCTGCTTGAAGGCGCGCTGATCCACCATCCACTCAAGCTCGCCGCTGCACATGTTCTTGATGGCAATGCGTTTCTTCTCGGCGATCGTTGCAAGCGTCAGGACTGCGGCTTCGATCTCTGCCCGGACGACAATCGGGGTCGGACTGAACTCGCGGGTGCCCGAGTCGAGACGCGACAGGTCCAGCAGATCGTCGACGACGCTGAGCAGGTGCATGCCGCTTTGATGAATGTTGCTGGAGAACTTGCGCACCTCGGCGCCCGGAACCGCACGGCTCGCCGCCTTGTGGCGCAGGATCTCGCTGAGACCGATGATGCCGTTCAGCGGCGTGCGCAGTTCGTGGTTCATCTTGGCCAGGAAATCCGACCGCGTTGCATTGGCCTTGCGGGCAACCTCGAGCGCTGCGGCCAGAGCCTCGCGCGATTGCAGAAGCTCGCGCTCCTCGGCCTTGCGTTCGGAAACGTCCCGGAACAGCGCCATGACGCATGGCCGTCCGTCCATAACCGTTGCGACCGCGTTCGCTTCGATATTGATCTTGCCGCGGGCAGGCGGCAGCGCGTCCAGTTCGGTCGAAAACGTTCCCTGGCGCAAGGTTTCGTCGATCAGGTGCGCAATTGGCGTCTCGTCCCGCAGTCCCAGCAGCCGGCCCAATTTGCGCCCGGAGAGTTCTTCGATCGTGCCACGACCCAGAAGCTGGGCCAATGCATGATTGCAGTCCTGGATCGTCGCATCCGTATCGACAAACACCATCGCGGTGTTCGTACGCATGATCAGCTCGTCCATCCGGCGCTTGCCTTCGGCGGCGCGTTCCTCGGACAAACGGCGCTCGATGATCTCTTTCTCCAGCCGCAGGTTGAGCGAACTCAGTTCGGATGTCCGCTCGGCAACGCGCTGCTCGACACTGCCCAACGCGTCCTCAAGCTGCATCTCGGTGCTGCGCTGTTTCTCGACTGCATTGTTCAGGAAGACGTTTTCGCGTTGCAGCCGTTGCTGTTCAAACGGATCGATGTCCCTTGGAACAACGCGCCAGATTCCGATGACGACCGTGATCATCATCAGCGCCATGACGAGCTTGTAGACCAGATAGGTGTCGACGACTGGCACCGCCAGAGACATCAGCGACAGACAAAAAGTCAGTGTCAGAACAATTCCGAAGGTCACCAGATAAGTCTGTCGCGGGACAACCAGCGAAATGTACTTCCGGCGATTGAGATATACGATCACGAAGAGCAGCAACAAATAGGCGCCAGCGACCAGAAAATCAGTCGCGAAATGCAACAGAACCGACTCTCGAGTGAGGTCGGCCGAATCAAAACTGAACTGTGCGCTCCCGTTACTCTTAGGTACGTTCATTCAACTGCAACATCCGGACAGGTATCATGACTGTCAAAGCCCCTCACAGTGCGATCTCGAACCGGAAATCCCAACACTTCGAATACAGAACAATGATATCATGAAAGTGGCGAAAAAACGACGCAACAGCAATGCTGATCGGATTTTTCGTGTGAATGCGGGTGGTTAGCAAACCTGGTAAATTCGACGCCAGGCCGTTGCAGGGCTGTGCTCTGCGGCCGTCAGCCCTCACACATGGCTGTGGAGGAACGGCTCGCCAGCCAAGGATCAACTCTTGTCAGCAGATGACTTTGCCTCGGCTTTGCGATCCTTGATCTCCTGAGTCGCCAGTTGGTCTGCGCGCTCGTTGCCATCGGTCCCGGCATGTCCCTTCACCCAGTTCCAGGTGACACCGTGTCCAGAGCAGAGAGCATCCAGTGATTTCCAGAGGTCATCGTTCTTCACCGGCTTCTTCGCAGCCGTCTTCCAGCCATTGCGCTTCCAGCCATGAATCCACTTCGTGATTCCATCACGCACATAGGTCGAATCCGTGATGATCGTGATCTGCGACGGACGGTCCAGCGCCTTCAGGGCCTGGATTGCGGCCGTCAGTTCCATGCGGTTGTTGGTCGTCTCGTCCTCACCGCCGCTGATCTCGCGCTCCTTGACCACCGTCTCCCCGTCCAGCGCCTGCAGGACCACGCCCCATCCGCCCGGTCCGGGGTTCCCGGAACATCCCCCATCCGTATATGCGACGAGATCCGGCATGGTGGCTCAGGCCTTTCGTGCGTAGAGATGCAGTTCTTCGATCGGCGCGCCGTCATACCGTTTGCCTGGCGTCAACTTCACATCCAAGATCGAGAATCCGGCGGCTTCAAGGGCTCTCCGCATCTCTACTTCGCTGAAATAGGTGTAGAGGCGGCCGAAACCGTCACGCTGTTCGCCGTCTCCAGAGATCAATCCAACGTAAAGCGCACCGCCCGGCCGCAAGGCTTGCTGAAGCCGCGTCAGATGCCCCGGAAGCGCCGCGCGGCTGTCATGCAACAGGCAGAACGACGCCCAGATGCCGTCATAGGCCTGGATGTCGGAGAACTCCTCGAAACGTCCGACGGCGACGTCGATGCCGTATCGCGCGCGCGCCTGCTCTGCCAGACCTGCTGACCCGTCAAAGCCCGAGACAACAAAGCCCATCCCCTGAAACCGGTTGGCCGCCCAGGCCGAACCGCATCCAAAATCCAGCACGGTACCGCCAGCGGGCACCAGATCCGCGAAGGCATCCATGATATCGGTCGGAGAATGGCCCGCAGAAAACTCGGCATACTGTTCGGCTTCACGCGTGTAAAACTCAAGCGTGCCGTCGTCTCCGCCCATGCCGCGTGGCCTCAGCTCGCCTGGCGCAGCACGCGCGGCATCTTGAACGAGACGTTCTCTTCCGCTGTCACAATCCGTTCGATGTCGACATCGAAGCGCGCTTCGAAGGCGTTCACGACCCCTTCGACCAGAACCTCGGGCGCGCTTGCGCCAGCGGTAATCCCAACGGCGCCCACACCCTCGAGCGCACGCCAGTCGATGTCGGCGGCGGTCTGTACCAGAATGGCGTAGGGACAGCCCGCAGCCTGACCAACCTCGACCAAACGTTTCGAGTTTGACGAATTCGGGGCGCCCACGACCAGCAGCGCGTCGATCTTCGGAGCCATCTCTTTCACTGCCGCCTGACGATTGGTCGTTGCGTAGCAGATGTCCTCCTTATGGGGACCGACGATCTGCGGAAACCGAACCTGAAGGGCTTCGACGACTGCTGCCGTGTCATCGACCGAAAGCGTCGTCTGGGTGATGAAGGCAAGCTTGTCCGGGTTGCGCGGCGTGATCGTCGCCACATCCTCGGGCGTTTCCACCAGGATGACCTCGCCATCGGGCAACTGACCCATGGTTCCGACCGTTTCGGGATGCCCCGCATGACCGATCATGACGATCTGCAAACCATTCGCTGAATGGCGCTCGGCCTCGATATGCACCTTCGACACCAGGGGACAGGTTGCGTCGACAAAGAGCATCTCGCGCCGCTCGGCTTCAGCCGGAACGGATTTCGGGACACCGTGCGCCGAAAAGACAACCGGCCTGTCATCGGGACACTCCGAGAGTTCCTCGACGAAAACCGCGCCTTTCTCTTTCAACTCGTCGACGACATGCTTGTTGTGCACGATCTCGTGGCGCACGTAGACCGGTGCACCCCATTTCTTGATCGCCGTCTCGACGATATCGATAGCGCGAACAACGCCTGCGCAGAACCCGCGCGGGTCGGCTAGGTAGATCTTGAGCGGAGCGCCCGACATCTCTGAACTCCTGAGCGATGCTGCCCACGGCAGCTCGGATGGCAGAGGAGTTAACGATCCTGAGGCGGCTTTGCCAGTCCGGCGGGCAGCGTCGTGGCAAATTTCAGCAGTTCTGCGGCTTCTTCTTCCTCGGCCTCGTCTGGTGCTGCGTCGTATTTCGCCAGCCAGGCTTTCTCTTCGTCCGTGTATTGCGGGCCCAGGATTGGCAGCGGCAGCTTCATTTGCTCCGACAGCCGGAGCAGCCGGTTTCTGGGTTCGGGCACATCCTGAACCTCGAAGGCCGGGCACACCCAGTTCTTCAGGAAGTACCCTGTCAGGCGCAGCGATTCGCGAATATCGGGCATGCTGGGCAGGCCGCGATCGAGCAGGAACTGTGGCAGCGGCAGCATCCGTGCCGCAAACGGCGACCCAGCCGCGCGACAGACGGCCCGGCCTGAACGCGGCGATACGAACACCAGATCATCGCGCGAGCCGGTCGATGCGCACCGCGACAGGTCCAGGCCGTAGCCGATCTCCTCCAGCAGAACGAGTTCCCACTTGGCATAGAGAACCGGCCAATAGGGATTCGCATCGCCAAGCGAGTCGACCAGTTCCAACGTGGCCGCATAGAGCTTCGGGCTTGCTTCGCGTTCCGGCGTGAACTTGACCAAAAGCGCGCTGACGACATTCAGCGCGGCCAGCGAGTCCCGGCTTGTCATGATCATCGCGGCGCGGCTGCGCACAAGGTCGATCTTGTATGTGCCGAGATGCTCGCTCAGCCGGGCGCTCCACTCCAGCGAAAGCTGTGCGCCCGGTTGCAGCATCTGGGCCTTGGCCTTGCTGGCACCGCCCTGCACCAGACCGGCGTGCCGGCCGTGTTCCGCGGTGAGCACTTCGACAATGGCGCTCGACTCACCATGACGGCGAACCCAGAGCAGAATGCCTTCTGCGCGCCATTCCATTCAGGCGTCCTCGTCGACCTCTAGGTACAGGTGCACCACGCGGTGCCGTGCGTGGTGTGTTTGCCGGATCGCTACGTAACCACACTTGGGCCCGATGCCCAAACATGATTGCGCAGGATCGTGAAACCCACCACGCGACACGATGTTTACCGTTTGTTGCTTACGCGAGTGTGAACCAATTGCTTTCGCGCAGCGAACTTACCGATGCACGCCGGATCGGGTGCACCCAAGGAACCAGGCTGGAGCAGCGAGAGTGTCAGCTGGCGCTCGATCGTTCTGCAACGCGCAAGGTGCGCAGCGAGAGCAGGCGGCGGCGATAGGCTTCCTCGTCGAAATTCTCGTCGTCACCTTCGTTGAACATCGTGACATCCCGAACGTTTTCCATCGCGAACACCACTTCTGCCCGGTCATCCGGCATCTCGGAAAGACCAAGCGGCGGCATCGCGAACTTTCTGAACAGCATGGCGGTCATTTCGTGGCCCTGGCGAACATCGGCGGTCGTGGCGGTTTTCTTTCCCATGAAGAAGCCCGGCACCGGGATCATCCGGTCCAGAAATGCCCCGGCCTCGGCGCGGGACGCGGACCTGCCGGTGCGCGGCGAGATATAGATCGCCTCGCCATGGCGAAACGCGGTTTCGCAGCGCTCCAGGCCACCCGAAAAACCCAGCGCGTTCAGGATATCGAGTTCCCATTTGAGATAGTAGACCGGCCAGCGGCCATCGCCATCGCGCAGGACCGGGATCAGTCTGGTGGCCGATTCGTAGACTTTCCGCGCTGGTTCATACATTGGAAGGAAGGTCGTCATCATCGACCGCATCGCCTGCAGGACGACCATGCCTTGCAGGTTGGTATCGGCGTTCTCCAGACCGCCCGACGCGTCGTGCAGTTCCGCATCCGGCATTTCACCCATCCCGGTGTCGAGCTGGGTGAGGCGCAACGTGCATCCGGGATAAAGCGGCGGAATCGGTTTGTCGTCTAGTGTCACCTTGAGCTTGCAGCGCCCGCGCTTCTTGGTCATCACCTCGAGCACAAGAACGTCTTTGTTCGGCTGCATGACGCTGGACATGATCGCTTCATCCGTCCACGGCATATTTGTCTACCCCTCGTTCCGCTCCAACCGGCAATGGGTTGTTGATGCGGTATTCGACCTAAACTGACGTATACGAATGTCGTTAATGTATTAGGAATCTCGAACACCCGAACCGGAGCATCGCGGCAGGTCCCAACGATCTGCGGCGTTTCTGGACTTGCATCGCGGGGCCGGGCACACTATGTGCTCGCTCTCCCGGATCCCTGATGAATGGAGCGCCGCGCAATGGCCCGTGTGACCGTTGAAGATTGCATCGACAAGGTTCCAAACCGGTTTGACCTGGTGATGTTGGCCGCGCACCGCGCCCGCACGATCTCGTCCGGCGCGCCCATCACCGTCGAGCGCGACAATGACAAGAACCCCGTCGTCGCGCTGCGCGAGATCGAAGACGAAACGCTGACGCCGGACGATCTTTACGAAGAAGCTGTCGAAAGCCATCAGGTCCACATCGAAGTCGATGAGCCGGAAGAAGACAACATGGCCGCTCTGATGAGTGGTGGATCGGATGTTGCGCCGCGTCTTCAGGGCGATGATCTCGACGAAGAGAAACTGCTCCGCGCCCTGATGGCCGAGCAGGGAAAATAGGACACTGATCCTCGCCGCTGCCTCGGGGCGGCTGCGAGACCGGGCCGGGAGGGTGTCGTGATCCGTCAGTTCGAGCTTGTCGAACGGATCCGCGACTACAATCCGAATTGCGACGAGGCGCTGCTGAACCGCGCCTATGTCTACGGCGCCAAGGCCCACGCAGCCCAGAAACGCGCGAATGGCGAGCCGTATTTCGGTCATCCGCTTGAGGTCGCATCGATCCTCACATCGCTGCGACTGGACGATGCGACCATCGTAACAGCGCTTCTCCACGACACCATCGAAGATACCGAAGCGACCTATGACGAGATCACCCGGCTGTTCGGGGCCGAGATCGCCGATCTCGTCGACGGTGTCACCAAGCTGACGCAGCTCGAGCTCAGCTCGAAGGACGCAGCCCAGGCCGAGAACCTGCGCAAACTGTTGCTGGCCATCGCCAAGGACGTCCGCGTCATTCTGGTGAAGCTCGCCGACCGGCTGCACAACATGCGGACGATCGGCAACCTCAGGATGGAGAAGCGCCAGCGGATCGCGCGCGAGACGATGGACATCTACGCGCCGCTTGCCGGGCGCATGGGGATGCAAACAATCCGCGATGAACTCGAGGATCTGTCCTTCGAAATCCTGAACCCGGAGGCGCGGACCTCGCTGATGCGGCGCTTCATCAAGCTGCGCAATGACACCGGCGATCAGATCGGCCCGATCAGCGACGAGGTGCAGCGCTTTACCAAAGATGCGGGTCTGGAGGTCAAGATCTTCGGGCGCGAGAAGCGGCCCTATTCGATCTGGCGCAAGATGGAGGAGAAACAGGCGGGCTTCGGCCAGCTCTCGGACATCTATGGTTTCCGGGTGATCTGCGCGGACGAGGCTGACTGCTACACCGCACTCGGCGCCATTCACCGGAACTGGCGGATCGTGCCGGGGCGCTTCAAGGATTACATCTCCAGCCCGAAGACCAACGGGTATCGTTCGCTGCACACCGCCGTTTATACCGGCGATGCCAGCCGGGTCGAGATCCAGATCCGCACGCAGGAAATGCACGATGTCGCCGAAACTGGCGTGGCGGCGCACTGGGCCTACAAGGACGGCGTGCCGTCGGTGAACCGGTTCGCGGTCGATCCCTTCACATGGCTGCGCGATCTGGTGGCCAGATTGGAGAAGGGGGACGAGCCCCAGGAATTCGTCGAGCACGTCAAGCTCGATATGTTCCACGATCAGGTCTTCTGCTTCACGCCCAAGGGCGATGTCGTGCCGCTTCCGCGCGGGGCAACGCCGATCGACTTCGCCTATGCCATCCACACCAAGGTCGGGAACCACTGTGCGGGCGCCCTGGTCGACGGACGACGCGTGCCGCTCTGGACCTCGCTGCGCAATGGCCAGCAGGTCGAGATCGTGACCGCCAAGGGACAGACGCCCTCGCCGCACTGGGAAGACATTGCCAAGACCGGCCGCGCCAAGGCTGCGATCCGGCGCAAGCTGCGCGAAAGCCTGCGGGCAGATCAGATCGCGCTTGGACGGGACCTGGCGATGCAGGGCTTCGCACGGGTCGATCGCGAGGCCGGTGACAAGACCTTTGCAGTCGCGGCCGAAAAGCTGGGCTTCGCCTCGCCCGATGACATGCTGATCGCCTTGGCCGAAGGCGTCCTGACGTCCAGCCAGATGATCGAGGCGGTGTATCCCGCCCGCCCGGCCGAGGATTCGGTGCCCGAGATCACCGAAAGCGCCGAGCGCGTGCGCGGCAAAGGCATTCGGCGCGGGCACGCAACGCGGTTCTGCACGACCTGTTGGCCGATTCCCGGCGATCGGATCATGGGCGTCGCCCGCCGCGGCGGCATCGTCGTGCACGCGGTGTTTTGCCCGGAACTGGCCGAACTGGAAGGCGAACTGGAACGCTGGCATGATCTGAGCTGGCACCCGGATGCCGACAAAAACGCCAATAACATTGCGCGGATCGAGCTGACGCTGGCCAACCAGCCCGGCACAATGGGCCAGGTCTGCCTGCTGGCGGGCGAGCAGGGTGCCAACATCGACTATTTTGCCATAACGACGCGGAAGCCCGATTTCTTCCGAATGCATATGGATCTTGAGGTTAGAGACACTAAACATCTTTCGGATATCCTGTCCGCTCTGAAGGCGCAGAGCTTCGTCAACCAGGTCGACCGCGTGACCAGTCCGGCCGAACCTCCTCGGGAGTGGGAGGACGCGCACCAGGGGCGGCTTCCGTTCGGCGCTGCGACATCGCGGGCATGATCGGGACCAGGGTGCAGGGTGACACGGAACAATGATCTTCAAGCGGCGTAAGAAGGCATCGCTGCTGTACCGCGCCCGAGAGCTCTTCGCACCGCGCAAGGGCTTCTGGCGCGGTATGGATTACATCGGCAAGCGCATGCGCCGGTTGCCGGACAGCCCGCACCGGATCGCACTCGGATTTGCCTGTGGCGCGCTGGCGTCCTTCACACCGTTCTTCGGGTTCCACTTCTTTGTCGCCGCGGGTCTTGCCTGGGTTCTGCGCGCGAACGTCGTGGCGTCGCTGTTCGGCACGATTGTCGGCAATCCCCTGACCTTTCCGCTGATCTCGGGCCTGTCGCTCTGGCTTGGTCGCCGCATCCTGGGGCGCGAGGGCAACGGCTCGGACTTCGACGCCATCACCGAATCGTTTGGTGAGGCGTTCTCGTCCATCTGGGCCGAAATGCAGAGCTGGTTCGGCTACGGCCCCTCTATGATGGATGGGTTCCTGGCGTTTCTGGATCACGTCTTCCTGCCCTATCTTGTCGGCGGGTTCGGGCCGGGGATGTTCTGTGCCTTGATCTGCTATTTTGGCCTTGGCCCGCTGATCGACGCCTATCAGCGCCGCCGCCGCGCGAAGCTCGAGCGGATCCAGGCAAAGCACAAGGCCGAGACCGACGAAGAACTCGAGGCCTATGCAGCGTCCGACGGGCGGGAGGGCGACCGTGTCTGAACAACTCACCAAACCGCTGGGGCATCTGCGCCTCGGTGTGAACATCGACCACGTCGCGACGATCCGCAATGCGCGGGGCGGCGGTGTTCCCGATCCGGTCCGGGCGGCGAAGCTGGCGGAACGGGCGGGAGCAGACGGCATCACGGCGCATCTGCGCGAAGACCGGCGCCACATCACGGATGACGACATCGAACGGCTGGTCGACGCGTTGGACGTGCCGCTGAATTTCGAGATGGCGGCCACCGACGAGATGCAGGCCATAGCGCTGAAACACAAACCGCACGCTGTTTGTATCGTGCCCGAACGGCGCGAGGAGCGCACGACCGAGGGCGGCCTGGAAGTGGCGCGCGAGGAGAACCGGCTGGCTCACTTCATCGCTCCCCTGCGTGAAGCCGGATGCCGCGTGTCGATCTTCATCGCCGCCGATCGTCGCCAGATTGAAGCCGCGGCCCGCATCGGTGCGCCAGTGATCGAACTGCACACAGGGGCGTACTGCGATGCGTATGCCGAGGGACGGCTTGCAGACCGTGACGTGGAACTGGAACGTCTGCGCGATATGGCGACGTTCGGACACTCCTTGGGACTGGAAGTCCACGCGGGCCACGGCCTGACGTTCGAGACGGTCAAACCGGTCGCCGCCTTCCCGGAGGTGATGGAGCTGAACATCGGCCACTTCTTGATTGGCGAGGCTATCTTCTCGGGTCTGGAACCGGCCATGGCCCAGATGCGCGGGTTGATGGATGACGCCCGGCGCGAAGCTTTCGGGTCTGACTGACGACCAACCCTGACAGTTTTAGGTAAATTTTAACAACGGCAGCTTACAAGACCCGCTGTCTCGAGACTTCCGTGGCGGATCATGAAGATGGCCCGCCGCGACTTTACTCGGCCCTTTGGTTTGGGCCATCGGACTGGCCGGTCCGACTTTTCCCGGTGCTGTTGCGCCGATAAAAGCAAGAGCGGACCGGGCACAGACCCAACCCGCTCTTTTCCACGAGATCCAGGATCCCGAAGCGGCGCTCTGCGCCGCCTCGCGCTTGCGCGTGTCAGCCGCGTCCCTTCCACGGGATCAGCCAGCTCTCGGCCATGCGCATCAGGATATCGATGCCATAGCCGATCACGCCGATCAGGATGATCCCCATGATCACGATATCGGTCAGCTGGAATTTCGAGGCGACCATAATCATCATGCCCGCACCCTGGTTCGCCGCGACCAGTTCGGCGGCAACCACCGTGCCCCAACAGACCCCCATCGCGACCCGAGCGGAGGTAAAGATATCCGGCAGCGAGTTCGGAATGATCACGTGCCGCAAGATCTGCCACTTTGACGCGCCCAGCGAGTAGGCCGCGTGGATCTTTGATATTCGAACCCCGGATACGCCGGATCGCGCCCCGATCGTCATGATCCAGAGCGCGGCCAGGAACAGCAGGATCACCTTGCCTTCCTCGCCGATCCCCGCCCAGATGATGACCAGCGGGATCAGCGCCAGCGGCGGGACCGGTCGCATGAATTCGACTATCGGGTCGAACCAGCCCCGGAACCACGAACTCAACCCCATCGCATAACCCAGGGGGATGCCGACCAGCGCACCGGCCACAAAGCCCGCGATGACCCGGAAAAGCGACATGCCCAGGTGCTCCAGCAGTGTCGAGTTCTGGTAACCCTCGCTGGCGATCTCGCTCAGACGGCCGACAACGGCTTCCGGCGAGGGCAGCCAGATCGGCTCCATCTGCCAGCCAGGCGCGGGTTTGTAGTTGGGCGTCCCCTTGGCGGACAGTGTCACCTGGCCGGAGTCGATCTCGACCGTGCCCCCCGGCTCGATCGGTTCGCCGTTGATGGCGACGATCTTGGCGCCGTCGGATTTCGTGATCTCGTCGTTCGAGTCGACCCGGATCAGCTTCGAGCGCCAAGCGCCCACGGTCTCGGAGTCGTTCTTGGCAAACCCGTCACCGGGCTCGACCTCGGCCTTGGCGACCTCGGCCCCGACCGGGAAGACATTGAATGTCACGGTCGCATCGTCGCGTGTGCCGTCCGGTGCCTCGGCCGTATAGGTGAACGTGGTCTCCCCGACGAACGGGCCCGGCGCATGGATCGGCACGAGTGACGAGCCGGTGAACGCCCCCCAGATCAGGAAGATCGCCAGGACCGAGATGATCGAGGCCGACCGGTCGGCGGTCACGGCACTCTCGTCGCCGAATGTCACGGTCTTCAACGAGGTGAAATCGTGCGCCTTTGCCATCTGGCTCGCCACGGCCCGAACCGCGAAATAGGCACCTGTGAAGATCGCAATATAGATGATGAGAATGATCATGCCGCGCTCTCCGTCCTGCCCATGATCTCTTCTTCCATGTCCCAGATCATCGAGAGGATCTCCTCCCGCGTCGGGTTGAATTCGGGATGCTTCTTGACCTCGCGCAGATCGGCGCCAACGCCCAGTTCCGCGAACGGAAGCCTGTATTCCTTGTGAATACGTCCTGGGCGCGGCGCCATGACCAGCAGGCGCTCACCCAGCAGCAGGGCTTCCTCGACCGAGTGGGTGATCAGGATGATCGTCTTGCCGGTCTCTTTCCAGATATCCAGCACCAGGGACTGCATCTTCTCGCGCGTCAGCGCGTCCAGCGCCCCCAGCGGCTCGTCCATCAGGATCACGTCCGGATCATTCGCCAGACAGCGGGCAAGCGCCACGCGCTGCTGCATGCCGCCCGACAGCTCGTAGATCATCTTTTGCCCGAAATCCTGCAACCCGACGATGCCGAGCAATTCGTCGACGCGCTTCTTGGTTTCGCTTTTGGGCGTGCCTTTCATGGCGGGGCCGAAGCCGATGTTCTCGCTGACATTCATCCACTCGAACAACGCGCCCTGCTGGAAGACCATGCCGCGCTCGGGTCCCGGGCCCGCAACACGGCCACCACCCAGCGAAATGCCGCCTTCGGTCGGTGCCAGGAAACCCGCCACGATGTTCAGAAGGGTCGTCTTTCCGCACCCGGACGGCCCAAGGACGGCCATCAGCTCGCCTTCCTTGATGTCGAGTGACACGTTCTTCAGCGCTTGCACGGCCTCGCCGTTCGGCAGGTCGAAGCGCATCGAGATATCGTCGATCAGCAGTCCGGACATGAGCCCCCTCCGGTCACTCGGGGGTAGGCCCCCCGGGAATCGCTCTCCCCCCACCCCTGGGGGGAGAGAAGTCTCGTGCCCTGCGGGACTTAGCTGCCGCTGCCTTTCAAGGTCGACAGCGGGCCGATGTTGACCGCGTCCTCATATGTGTCGCGGGCCTTGTCGATCGAGCCTGCTTCGACGAACACGTCAGCCACGCCCTTCATGAAGGCCTGCGCGTTACCGCCCAGCCACTTGCCGTCAAGCTGATCGCCCACGGTCGGGAAGACAAAGGTCGCGATGGTCTCGGCGGTCGCCGCTTCGTCCATACCGGCATCCTTGGCGATCACCGGCAGCATCGACTTGTCGCCGCTGGCCCACTGGGCGTTGGCATCCGCCGTCACCTTCAGGAACTTGGCGAGCAGATCCGGATTCTCCGCAACGAACGACGCAGGCGCCGAGGTCACGTCGAACACCAGGATCCCAAGCTCGGTCTTCTCGGCCCCGGTAATCAGCACATTGCCGTGCTCGAGCATCCGGCGCAACGAGCCGCCCCAGCCGCAGACCATGTCGAGATTGCCCTGGGCAAACGCTGCAGCGCCGTCTGGCGGTGCCATGTCGACGATCTCCATGGTCGAGATATCAACGCCGAAATGGTCCATCTGCTTCAGGAAGCCGTAATGCGCGGCCGTGCCGATCGGAACACCGACCTTCTTGCCGGCCAATTCGCCCGCGCTGGTCTTGTCGATTTCCAGCTCGGACTTTACGACGCAGTTGTCGTTGTCGGCATAGGATACGGCCACATCGACGATCTGCAGATCCTGACCGGCCGAGGTCGCGACGACGAACGGCGGCACACCCTGGCTGACGGCGATCTGCACGTCGCCTGACGCCATCGCAGCCGACATCGCGGTTCCGGTGTCGAAGCTGACCCAGTTGACCTTGACGCCCATCTCTTCGTCATAGGTGCCGTTAACCTTGGCGTACTGGAACGGCATCGGCCACTCCAGGAAGTAGGCTACGGTGATTTCGTCCAGCGCTTTTGCCGGCATCGCCGAAAGCGCAAGCAAGGCCGCGGCTGCCACCGTGGCCATGGATTTGTTAAACATGTCGTTCTCCCTGTCATTCTCGAGCGCCGTGTCCGGCCGCTCGGCAGAAATCGTTGATGCACGGTCATGCAATTGTCAAACACCGACTGACGGTTGCACTTCGCATCTGCACAAACTGGTCCTTCCTGCCCGCGATTTCGGCTTTGTTCTTGCCAGATGCCACCCGCCGGGCAATGAGTGTGCCGTCACTCGGCGGCCTGACGGATCAAGCGATGATCATTGGAATCGGTACGGACCTGGCGGACATTCGCCGGATCGAAAAAACGCTCGAGCGGTTCGGCGACCGGTTCGTCCAGCGCTGTTTCACCGAGGTCGAGCAGGCCAAGTCCGACAAGCGCCGCCACCGGGCCGCGTCCTATGCCAAGCGCTGGGCCGCGAAAGAGGCCTGCTCGAAAGCGCTCGGCACCGGCCTGCGGATGGGCGTCAACTGGCGCGAAATGGGCGTCGTGAACCTGCCCTCGGGCCAGCCGACCCTGCACCTGACCGGCGGCGCCGCCGAGCAGCTTTCGCGTCTGATCCCGCCCGGCATGCAGGCGCGTTTGCATCTGACCATCACCGACGATCATCCTTACGCTCAAGCTTTCGTGGTCATCGAGGCCGTTTCCCAGGATACGCCCTATATCCAGTCGCACGACTGACCCTACGGCGGACATCCCATATGGCTGAGCATCACGACCACCCGCACAAGATATTCAATTATTGCGAGCGCGCGCAGGATCCCAGCTTCTGGGCCGAGCCGTGGAACGCGGTCACCAACGCCGCGTTCCTGATCGCGGCAGGCATCTGTCTTGGCATTGCACTGCGCGAGAAGCGTCTGGACGGACCAGTGCTCTGGCTGATCACTGTAACCTCGGTGATCGGTGTCGGTTCATTCCTGTTCCACACGGTGGCCGAGAGATGGGCGCTTGCGGCTGATGCCATCCCGATCGCGGTCTTCATTCTCAGTTACTTCGTGCTCGCGATGCGGTGCTATGCTGGATATTCGTGGGGCAGGTCCTTTCTTCTGCTGATCGGGTTCCTCGTCGCGATGTTCGCGCTGTCCTGGGTCCTGAATACCCTGCTGCGTGATCTCGTCGGGGGGTCCATCTCGTACGGTGCGCCGCTGGTCGCGCTTTTTGCGGTCGGGTTCTGGTTGAACCTGCGTGGCCATCCGGCGGGGACGTGGATGATGGTCGTCTCGGGGATCTTCTTCGTGTCGCTGGGGGCGCGGACGGCCGACTATATGGCGTGCGACGCGCTTCCCTTCGGCAGTCACTGGCTGTGGCATATTCTGAACGGCGTCGTGCTGGGCGGGCTGACACTGGCCTTGATCCGGCACGGTGACAGGCAGGAAGGGGTGACCTGAACAGCCCGAGGCGCTAGCGCCGTTCAATCGCGGCGAGCGCCCTTTCCCCGGCAATGGTTAAACGGGGCTGATCCCGCACGAGATCCGTGATGATCGTGCGATCCTGGCGTTCGCCGACCAGACGCAGACCTTCCAGCGCATTGCTGCGATAGAGTACATCTGCGTCACGTTCGGCCTGATCGACATAGGCCCCACGGTCCGCCTGTTGAAGCCAGCGCCTCGCGTGCGGTTTGTCGGGGTTGCGTTCGGCCCAGGCCCGGGAACGATCGAACGTCCTCGCTGCCTCCTGCCGCGCCTGCACGCGGACTGCCTCCGACGGCCCGGCTCGCACGACCTCCAGGAACAGTGCCCGCGCCTCGACCGGAGCGCTTGCGACCAGACGGCCAAACCGGTCCGCCGTTTGGCCCGCGCCGCAATTCGTCGCCATCAGCGGCAGCAATGCTCCCCTGATCTCGACGTTCTGAGCATGAACCGAGAGCGGCAGCGACAGCACGGCACACAGCATCAGGATCCGCATCGCATCCTCCTCAGTTCGGCGGGAACACACTGCCATCGGCCCAGATCCGGCGCCCCAGCGCGGGACAGGCAGGCGACACGACATACGGATCGCAGGGCTCGACCGGCTGACCCGCGCGCGCGCCAAGTTCGGCATTCACCGCAGAACTCGTCTGGAAATGCATGCGAAAGGTCTGACCTTCGGTGAAGTGATTTCGGGCCGTAGACGCGTTCATCACGTTGGTCGTGCCGAACAGGTTGCCGATGCCACCGTCTGACGGGTGCTGCAGGCTGAATGCATGACCCAGTTCGTGCGCCAACAGGCTGCCGGTGCTCGAGAACCCCATCACGATGCGCGCGCCAAAATCGGACCAACCGACCAACGGGCTGCCCTCGACGGTGTTGATCCAGTAGACGTTGATGCGCCCTTGCGTGAAGCCGATATCATCCGAGAACGCATCCCAGTCGCGGTTGTTGCCGCCGACCGAGTTGAGCATAGCGTTCGTGATATCCGGATCGTTCCGAGCATCGATGACATCGACATCGCCCAGCACGAGGCCGGTCCGTTCGTCCTCCCACAGCGCTTCCGTAGTCACCAGACTGTCGTTGATCCGAAAGTCCGCAGTGCTGAAAGGGCCCTGAAGGACCCAGATTGCCAGATCGACCGGGATCGGCTGCTCCAAGCCGAAATTGAAGCTGTCATCGTCGTCGGTCCAAGGTGTGGTCAAACGAGTCGGTGCACGGTCTTCGCCGAATCCGAGAACCTCGTTGCGGTTCGGCGGCGGGGCGGCATCATAGGTGCCCACCCGAAACACCACCGTGCCGACATCGTTCTGCGACAGACGAAAATCGTTGAGTGCCACAGGTCCGGTCTGGTCCTCAGACGCGGTCTGGCCGTCGACAAACAGACCGACCTCGCCCGCCGAGTTGCTCACCGTGACGCGGTCGCAGGCGAGCACGGCCATGGGTATCATAGCAAGCAATGCGAGACGCATCGGCTTCCCTTCCCGTTCGATCACGGGAAGAAGGATATCACGGCCGCATGATTCTACCCAAAGTGGCGTCGCGTCCGCTGTTTTGCTGAGCCGACATCAGTTCGCGGCAAGATCACCCAACGCTACGCCATCCATCCGCGCAATAACGCCCGGATGAAACGGCAGGGACTTGGTGCCTGCGGAGCTCAACGCGAGATCGCCCTCGGCGATCGCAGCACTCAGCATCCATGCGTGTCGGTCCGGGAAACCGGCCTCGGCCACAAGGATGTGGTTCTCGAACGCCGCGATCTGGTTCAGGTCGATCTTGCCATAGGGCGCAAAGCTCCCGGCGCCATCCCGCATCGCCAAAGCCTCTGGCACGGGCAAGACCGCGACCTCCATCTGGTTGGTGCCGATCAGGCTGGCGAGACGCTCGGGGTGTGGGGCCCTTGCCGCACGGGCCTTGGCCGTGGGCAGCGCATGGTTGATCCCGGCGACCAGCGCTTCGGCCAGGCGGAAGGTCTCGGCATCCTTGCGGTGACAGCCGATCAGCAGGTGCTTGCGCCGGTAAGCAACCCATTGCGGATAAAGCGTGTGGGCGCTGGCGGCAGGCGCAATGGCGCCCGCCGCAAGGCCGACCGTGAAGGACCGGCGCGAGATCATTCGTCGAACACGCCTTCGTTCAGCACCGCCGTGATCACATAGTTCGGCACATCCACGACTTGTCCCACGCGCAGATCGACCGCGACCGAGGCGAGGATATAGGCCTGCTCGGCCGTCAGCCCGTGCTCACGTTGGATATACTCGATCATCTGAATCAGCGCGTGGCGCGCGGCCAGCGTCAGATCCTCGGACAGGTTCGTCAGGTCCGGCAGTTCGGCGGCATCCAGATAGGTGTGCGATGGCGGCACCTCTCCGGCGGCTTTCAGGGGCATTCCGACGGTCTGGTAGAACTTGGTCGGCTCCATGTTGCGGATCTGCGCGCCGCCCTCGACGGCGGGCGCCTTGACGAACTCGCCCTGACCGGGCCGGATCTCGGTCGTCAGCGTGACAACGGCCCCCATCTCGATCGCCGTGCCGCCAACCTCGCCATCGCCTTGCGCATAGTGAACATCGCCGACGAACAGACCGCAGCCGTCGATGAAGCAGGGGAACAGCATGGTCGTGCCGATCTGCATCTGCTGGACGTCCATGTTGCCGCCGTTCTCGCGCGGTGGAACGGTGCGCAGGCAGTCGTCCTTGTGCGCGCCATCGGGTCCGCAGACCGCCGAGGGCAGGGCGCCGACCGGCTGCGGCGGCAGGGCAATCCCTCCGGCAGCGGCCAGTGCGGCTTCCCGGGCTTTCCATGCGGTTACCTCTTCCTCACCCGGCAGAACCCCCACCGAACCAAGGAACGCCTCGTAAGGGATCTTCACGCCCGGCATCCCGTCGGATTCAGCGTGGGTCCGGCTGAGCCGCCAGTTCACAACGTAAGGTTCCGTGAAGATGTCACGCAGGAAGCCGAAGCCCGGCGCGATGACGGTATAGCCGTATTCGTCCGGCACGATGTCCATAAGCGTCACCGCGAGCACGTCGCCGCGCTTGGCGCCTTCGATGAAGACGGGCCCGGTCATCGGGTGCACGAGGTTCAGATCGACCGCGGCCAGATCCGCCGCGACTGAGTCGAGCGTCAGGTCGCTGTCCAGCGCATCGCGGGCGTGCAGAACGATCACATCGCCCGGATTGGCGCGCGTCACGGGCGGGATTGCAGGGTGATAGCGGTTGAAGCAGTTCGGATCGTCAGCGCAGTGATCGCCCTGTTTTTCGATCACGACCTTGGTCATCCAGGTCTGATCGGTCGTGTCGGCATGCGCCGGTGCGACCACAAGGGCTGCCACCCCAAGAAGAACGGCTGTTCTGGTCATGATCTCTCTCCGCTGTCGTGTTGTTCTGAAATGACACGTATCACGAATCCAGTGATGTCCAGACATCGCAATGCTGCGCTGCACGCAAGCGCGGATGATCACATGCTTGAAGGCGCGCGATCCTTCCCGTAACACGCCGATCAGGACCAGACGGGAGGCCCCAATGCGCGCACGCGTCCACGTGACCCT